>Ga0209211_10001030_pt1 | contig 54858 bp, 57 predicted proteins | sample RifGroA2_FD_183992 | JGI IMG/M metagenome (GOLD analysis project Ga0209211, IMG submission 183992) | Groundwater microbial communities from Rifle, Colorado, USA - Groundwater A2 (SPAdes) (version 2) | ecosystem: Environmental > Aquatic > Deep subsurface > Groundwater | place: Rifle, Colorado... | reverse complement strand
CGGCGTCGGCTGCGGTTTGATTTTTTCGCCTGCCTCACGGGTCTTGGCGATACTCGCGCGCAAGGCTTCGTCGTCCGACAGCCGCCGCGGCGCGGCCTCGCCGTTTTCCGGCTTGGGCTTGGCACGGCGCAAGGCGAGCACCAGGCCGCCGAGCACCAACAGCAAGGCACCACCCAGAATGTAGAGATTCGAGTACCACGGCTTGGCTTGGGGAGCCTCGGCGGGCGCGGCAACCGGCACGGCAGTGTCGGCGGCTGTCGCATTGGCAGTGGCCGCGGGCGCTAGTGCGGGAGCGGGCGCTGCCGTGTCCGGCGCGGCGGCGACCGCCGGCTCGCTTTCCATCTGCTTCAGGCGATCCTGCAGTTCCTTCAGTTGGCTGTTCTGCATTTCGATCAGGCGTTGCCGGTCAGCTTCCGTTTTCTCGAGATCGGAAACACGCGATTTCAATTCCGTGACTTCAGCAGTGCGCGCCGCCAGGTCTTCGCGCGCCTGTGCCAATTCGGCGCGCAGCTCAGTGCCGCCGGCGCCTGCAGCCGCTCCCGACTGCGCGCCTCGCGCCGCCGCATTGCCCGATGGCGGAACGATTTCCAGGCGCGACGACGGTCGGCTCGGGCGCGCGGCGGTGGCCCGCGGAGCCGCAGCGGGTTTCGGCGCGGCGGGTGTCACCGCGATGTTCTGGTCGGCGCTGCTTTCCTCAGGCTGCGGCACGGGTTGGCGCGGCGAGCGCCAGGCGGCAGCCTGCTGGCTGACCAGCGCCGCGGCTTCGTCGGCCGACAGGCTGTTGACCTCGTCCTGGCCCGGCACGCGCAGCACCGAGCCGCTCTTGAGCCGATTGATGTTGTAGTCGTCGAAAGCGCTGGGGTTGGCGCGCAGCAGCGCCACCATCATCTGGTTCATCGAAACGCTCGGATCCGGCCGGACGGTGTCGGCAATACTCCACAGGGTTTGGCCGGGCTTGACCGCGACTTGTCCAGGTTCCGCTGCCGGCGTGGGGGCCGGGGCCGGGGCCGGCGCGGGCCGTGGAGCCGGCGGCGTGACAGCCTGCGGTCTCGGCTGCGGTCTGGGTGCGGGCGGTGGCGCAGGCGCCGGCGTCGGCACGGGCGCCTGGGCGATCGGCCGCGGCGCGGGCGTCTCGGTAACTTCGCTGGGTTCCGGTTCCGCGGCGGGCTGGGTCTGCGCGGGTTCCGGTGCTGGCGCGGCAGCAACCGGCGGCGCGATTGGCGCCGGCCGTGGCGCGGCGGCGATGCTTGGCGTGACCATCGGCTGGATCACCGCCGGCGCAATGTACGGCGGGTCGATCAGCGCGGTGTACTCGCGCGTGACGGTGCCCTTGCCCCAGCTAGCTTCGATCAGGAAGCTCAACAAGGGCTCGTTGAATCGGTCCGGCGTCGTGATCCGGATCACCGGCTGTCCGCGGGCGTTCTTGCCGACGCTGAACTGCAGGTTGGCGGTCAGCTCACCGGGCCGCTCCAGGCCGATCCGGGCAAACGCCTCGGGCGAGGCCAGGCGCACATCCAGCTGGTCGAGTTCGGCCGGCGTGGCCGAGATGATTGGAATCTCGGCCACCAGCGGCTGGGACAGGCCAGATTTCACCTGAAGCTGGCCGAGACCCATGGCGGAGACGCAGGGGCTCGCGATGGCCAGGGCCACGGCGAGGGAAAGGGTCAGATGCCGGTTGTTCACTTGGAGCTCTCCCGAAACTTGGACTCGTGCCTCCGGCGGGGGCCGGGGCAGAGCGTATATCTCATGCTGAATAACCGTTTACGCGCGATTTTTCAACCAGAGCTCAGCTATTTGTACCGCATTTAGCGCCGCGCCCTTGCGGATATTGTCGGAAACCACCCACAAATCGAGCCCCCGGGGGTGCGAGATGTCCTCGCGGATGCGGCCGACGAACACCGCGTCCTGGCCCGAGGCATGCGTCACCGGCGTCGGATAGCCGCCGGCCTGGCGGTCGTCGACCACCGTGACCCCGGGCGCCTTCTCGAGCAAGGCCCGCGCCGCCTCGGCGCTGATCTTGCGCCGCGTTTCGATGTGCACCGCCTCCGAATGGCCAAAGAAGACAGGAACGCGCACGGCCGTGGGATTCACCTGTATGGCTTCGTCGCCGAGGATCTTGCGCGTTTCCCAGACCAGTTTCATCTCTTCCTTGGTATAGCCGTTGTCCTGGAAGTCGTCGATCTGCGGAATCAGGTTGAAGGCGATCTGCACCGGGAAGCGCTTCGGGTCGGCGTCCTTGAACGCGAGGATGTCGGCCGTCTGCCGGCCCAGCTCTTCCATCGCCGAGCGGCCGCCGCCCGAAACCGATTGGTAGGTGGCCACGTTGATGCGCTCGATCCCGACGGCGCGATGGATCGGCGCCAGGGCGACCAGCATCTGCATGGTCGAGCAATTGGGGTTGGCGATGATTCCGCGCGGAATCACCTTCATCGCCTCCGGGTTGACCTCCGACACGATCAACGGCACGTCGTCGTCGTAGCGAAACGCGGAACTGTTGTCGATGACGATGGCGCCGGCGGCGGCAAACTTCGGCGCGTATTCCTTGGAGATCGAACCGCCCGCAGAAAACAGCGCGACGTCCACGCCGGTCGGATCGAAGGTGGCGAGGTCGCGCACCGTCACCGGCTCGGTGCCGAAGAACACTTCCTGCCCGGCCGAGCGCGCGCTCGCCAGTGCGATCAATTGCTTCACTGGAAAGCCACGTTCGTGAAGGATGGACAGCATCACTTCGCCCACGGCGCCAGTGGCGCCGACAACTGCAACGGTAACCGGAGTGCTCATCATTCCTCGGGACGGGTTGGGATACGTGGGAAAACTTCGCCGACATCAGCGCACTGGGCGCGATGCCGGAGCGCCTGGTCCATCAACACCAACGCCATCATCGCTTCGCAGATGGGCGTGGCGCGCAGGCCGACGCACGGGTCGTGGCGGCCGGTGGTAATCACTTCGACTTCCTTGCCTTCGACATCGACGGTGCGGCCGGGCAATCGCAGGCTGGACGTCGGCTTGAACGCCACCGAGCAAGTAATCGGCTGACCGCTGGAGATACCGCCGAGAATGCCGCCGGCATGGTTGCTCAGGAATCCGGCCTGGGTCATTTCATCACGATGAAGGCTACCCTTCTGCGTAACGCTGCCGAAACCAGCCCCGATCTCGACGCCCTTGACGGCGTTGATGCTCATCATCGCGGCAGCCAGTTCGGCATCGAGCTTGCCGTAGACCGGCTCGCCCCAGCCCGGAGGCACGTTGTCGGCCACCACGTTGATGCGCGCCCCCACGGAATCGCCGGATTTGCGCAGCGCATCCATGAACGCTTCCAGCTCGGCAACCTGCGCCGCATCCGGCCAGAAGAAGGCGTTGCCCTCGACCGCGTTCCAGTCGAAGTTGCGTGGCGTCACCTCGGCGATCTGCGCGACATGGCCGCGTATGCGGATGGCGAATTTTTCCGCCAGCCATTTCTTCGCGATCACCGCCGCGGCAACCCGCATCGTCGTCTCGCGCGCGGAACTGCGACCGCCACCGCGCGGATCGCGGATGCCGTATTTCTGCCAGTAGGTGTAGTCGGCATGGCCGGGACGGAACTGCTCGACGATCTTGTCGTAGTCCTTGCTGCGCGCGTCGGTGTTGCGGATCAGCAAGGCAATCGGCGTTCCGGAAGTCTTGCCATCGAATACGCCGGACAGGATTTCCACTTCATCGGCTTCATGACGTTGCGAGGTGTGCCGCGACTTGCCGGTGGCCCGGCGCGACAAGTCATGGACGAATTCGTCGGCCGCGATCGCCAGTCCTGGCGGGCAGCCATCGATCACGCAGCCGATCGCCGGCCCATGGCTTTCGCCGAAGGTGCTGACCGTGAACAGTTTTCCGAAAGCGTTGCTCGACACGATTCTCGATCCTGGACGATGGCAGCGAAGCGTCTGTGGTGTTGGTCGGGGCCGACTTAGCGCCGCGCGTCGGCCAGCGCCTTGATCTTGCCATGATGGGCAAGCAAGTCTTCGCGTTCCAGCACGAAAATTCCCATCTGGCCGACCTTGAACTCTACCCAGGCGAACGGCAGTTCAGGCAGCAACTTGATCAGGTGCTGTTCGCTCTCGCCCACTTCGCAAATCAACAAGCCGTTCTCCGACAGGTGCGCCGGCGCGTCGCGCAGGATTTCCAGCGCCAGGTCGAGGCCGTCGTCGCCTGCACGCAGGCCCATCTCCGGTTCGTGCGAGTACTCTTTCGGCAAGGCATCGGTTTCGCCGTGTGTCACATAGGGCGGATTGGTCACGATGAGGTCGTACACCTCGCCGTCCAGCTCGCGAAACAGGTCGGACTTCAACACCCGGACATTGGGCGTTTCCAGCCGTTCCACATTTTCCCGGGCCAGCGCCAGTGCGTCTTCCGAAAGATCCACCGCATCGACCTGCCAGTCCGGGTTGTAGTGCGCGGTGGCAATGGCGATACAGCCCGAGCCAGTGCACATGTCGAGCACGCGTTCGACCTGACGGCCGCCCAGCCAGGGCTCGAACCCCGTCTCGATCAATTCGGCGATCGGCGAACGAGGCACCAGGGCACGTTCGTCGGATTTGAAAATCAGGCCGGCGAACCAGGCCTCGCCGGTCAGGTAACAGGCGGGAATGCGCTCGTCGATACGGCGCTGGAACAGGGCCAGGACTTTGTCTTTTTCTTCGGCAACCAACCGGGCCTGGCCGTAGACCGGACTCAGGTCGTGCGGCAGATGCAGGGCGTGCAGCACCAACTGCGTCGCTTCGTCGAGCGCGTTGTCGTAGCTGTGACCGAAGCTCAGCCCGGCCGCATTGAAGCGGCTGGCGCCGAAGCGAATGAAGTCGATGATCGTGCTCAGTTCGGCGCTCATGCCGGCCCATCGTCTGCTAAAGCGTTCAGTATAGCGGCCCGCCAGCTATAATTTGCGCCATGAATATTCGTCCCGGTCGTGGTTTCGCCAGTCGTTCAACCTTGTTGGTCCTGCTGGCGGCACTGGCGGCCGGGCTCGGCTTGTTTGCCGCGCAACGCTATTTTGGCGCTGTCAACGCGCCGCCTGCGGTGCGCGCCGAGCAACTCCGGAGCGTGCGCCTGATCAGTCCGCCCCGGGAACTTGCGACCTACCGCCTGACCGCATCGGATGGCAAGGCACTCACGCCGGAAACACTGCGTGGCCATTGGACGGTGGTCTTCCTGGGCTTCACCCACTGCCCCGACGTCTGCCCGACCACGCTGGCGGAATTGGCGAAGGCACAGAAGGAGTGGGAAGGCTTGCCCGACACGATTCGCCCGCGCCTGCTTTTCGTTTCCGTCGACCCTGAGCGCGACACGCCGCAGAAAACTGGCGAGTACGCGCATTTTTTCCACCCGGCCACGCTGGCTGCCAGCGCGGATATCGCCGCCCTGGACGAGTTCACGCAAGCCATGGGCATGGTCTACATGAAGGTACCCCAGGGTGACGGCGACTACAGCATCGACCACTCGGCGACGCTGGTCGTGCTCGATCCGCAGGGCCGGCAGGCAGGACTGATCCGGCCGCCGCTGTTGTGGAAAGACATCGCGCAGGACCTGCGCCTGCTGGCGGAAAGCAGCCGATGAACCTGGCAATCTTCATGCAGTACGTGCTGCCGCACCGGTTGCTTTCGCACATCGCGCGTTGGCTCGCCTACTCGCGCTTCCGGCCGTGGAAGGATTGGCTGATTCGCCTGGCCGTCGCCAAGTTCAACATCAATGTTGCCGAGGCGGCCGATCCGGAACTCAGCCACTATCCAAGCTTCAATGCGTTTTTCACGCGGGCGCTGAAACCGGGCGCTCGTGTCGCCGATGCCGATCCGGCGACGCTGCTGATACCAGCGGACGGCAGGATGAGCCAGAGCGGCCGCATCGAAGCCGGACGCATCTTCCAGGCCAAAGGACAGACCTTCACGGCCGCCGAATTGCTCGGCGACGAAGCCGCCGCGCTGCCGTACGCCGACGGCTGGTTTTCCAATATTTACTTGTCGCCGCGCGACTACCACCGCGTGCACATGCCCTGGACCGGCACGCTGGTCGAAACGCTGCACGTGCCGGGTCGCCTGTTCAGCGTGGCGCCGTGGGCGGTGCGGGCAATACCGCGCCTGTTCGCGCGCAATGAACGCCTGGTCTGCCACTTCGACACTGACTTCGGACCGATGTGCCTGGTGATGGTCGGCGCTTTGCTGGTGTCAGGTGTCGAAACTGTCTGGAACGGGGTCAATATTCCAGCCTATGGATCGCAACCGCGGCGCCTGGACTTCCGCGGCCAGGGCATTCGCCTGGAACGCTTCGCCGAGATGGCGCGCTTCAATTACGGGTCGACGGTGATCATGTTGTTTCCGAAGGATGCGGTTGCGCTCGATCCGGTGGCCAGCGAGGCGGCTACGCGGCTGGGCGAGCGCATGGGTCAGCGAGCGCAAGGCTCCGTTCGGTAAGCTGGGGCATCACCGCGCCGTTGCGCCGTCAGTCACACAGCGGCGGCCATCGGAACGCTACACTCCGCCCATGGGCACCAAGGCCAATATCCGCGTCTACCAGACCGTCGAGCACGCCTGCGGTTATTGGCCGGACCGCCTCGCCCGCGACCTGGTGCTCGATCCGGTCGATCCGATGCTGCCGGCGCTGTATGGACCGGCGCTGGCAATGGGTTTTCGGCGCTCCGGGGCGCATGTCTATCGTCCGCATTGCGCGGGCTGCCAGGCGTGCACGCCGGTGCGCATTCCGGTCGAACGCTTCGTGCCGAGCCGTTCGCAACGCCGCTGCCTGGAGCGCAATGCCGACTTGCAGGTGACCATTCGCCCAGCGATGCGCGACGAAGAGACTTTTGCGCTGTATCGAAACTATGTGAGTACCCGGCACGCCGGCGGCGGCATGGACAACCCGGGCACCGCCGACTTCGATGGTTTCCTGGCCTGTCCCTGGAGTCCGACCGTGTTCCTGGAGTTCCGGCTGCAGCAACAGTTGCTGGCGGTGGCGGTCACCGACGTGCTGCCGGATTCGCTGTCCGCGGTGTACACCTTCTACGCGTCCGAGTTCGCGGCGCGCAGCCTGGGCACCTTTGCCATCCTGTCGCAGATCGAGCAGGCGCGGCAGCAGGGCCTGGATTATCTGTACCTGGGCTTCTGGCTCGACGGACATCCGAAGATGCATTACAAAAAGGCGTACCGGCCATTGGAATACCTGTCGGGCCGCGAATGGAAAATTTTCCCGGCATAATCGCGCCATGCGCCGACTCCTGCTTGCCCTGCCCTTGCTGCTGGCTGCCTGCCAGTCCACCCCGACTGAAACCATTGCGAACAATGCCGTGCGTTTCGCCACTTACAACACGTCCCTGTATTCGGACGACGAAGGCGGCCTGATCGCGCGCCTGGACGCCGGCGACGACAAGGCCCGGAAGATTGCCGCGGTCATCCAGCACCAGCGGCCGGATGTGTTGTTGTTGAATGAATTCGACTACGACGACGGTCACGTCGCTGCTGAAATGTTTCAGCGCAACTACCTGGAAGTCGGGCAATTCGGCCAGACCGCGATTCGCTATCCCTACCGTTACCTGGCGCCGGTGAATACCGGCCTGCCGAGCGGGATGGACCTGGACCACGACGGCAAGGTCGAGGGCGGCAACGATGCCTTCGGCTTCGGCCAGCACCCCGGGCAGTACGGCATGCTGGTGTTGTCGCGTTTTCCCATCGACCAGGCGGCGGTACGCACGTTCCAGGAATTCGCCTGGAAGGATCTTCCCGGCGCGTCGGTGCCGATCGATCCGGCTACCGGCGGTCCGTGGTACCCGCGCGAAGTCTGGGCAGAATTGCGGCTATCGTCGAAATCGCATTGGGATGTCCCGATCCAGACGCCGGACGGCAGCATCCATTTCCTGGTGCACCACCCGACGCCGCCGGTATTCGACGGCCCGGAAGATCGCAACGGCCGGCGCAATCACGACGAGATCCGGCTCTGGGCCGAATACGTTGCATCGGGCGAGAAACCGTGGCTGTGCGACGACAACGGCCGCTGCGGCAGCCTGCCGGCCGATGCGTTGTTCGTGATTGCCGGCGACCACAATGCCGATCCGGTCGATGGCGACAGCACGGCGAATGCGATGGCGCAGTTGCTGGAACATCCACGCGTGCTGCGCTATTCGGCGCCGGAGAGTGAAGGCGCGGTCGCCGCCGCGCAGGCGGCAGGCGGGGGAAACCTGAAGCACGAGGGGCCGGCGGCGCAGGACACCGGCGAATTCGGGGCGCGGGTCGGTAATTTGCGCCTGGACTATGTGCTGCCGTCGGTGGGCTTGTCGGTGCAGGCCAGCGGCGTGTTTTGGCCGAAGCCAGGCGAACCGGGGGCCGAGTGGCTGGGCGCCTCCGACCACCACCTCGTCTGGCTAGACCTGAAACTGTAGGAGCGGCTTCAGCCGCGATGCTCCTCGCACGCGTTCTGTAGGAGCGGCTTCAGCCGCGATGACTCTCGCAAGCCTTTTGTGGGAGCGGCTTCAGCCGCGATGCTCCTCGCAAGCAATCGCGGCTGAAGCCGCTCCTACAGGTTGCATTGGGGGAGGAGGATTTTCAGTTCGGCGGGGGTCAGGTTGCGCCATTGGCCGACTTTGATGCCGTCCAGGCGGATGTTGACGATGCGCACGCGTTGCAGGCGGCGGACTTCGTAGCCGAAGGCGGCGCACATGCGGCGGATCTGCCGGTTCAGTCCCTGCGTCAGGACGATGCCGAACACGTTCTTGCCGATCTTGCGCACGCGGCACGGTTTGGTGCGCACGCCGAGGATCGATACGCCCGCGGCCATGCCCGCGAGGAATTCCTCGGTCAGCGGCCGGTCAACAGTGACCACGTATTCCTTTTCGTGATTGTTCTCCGAACGCAAGAGCTCGTTGACGATGTCTCCGTTGTTGGTCAACAGGATCAGCCCTTCGGAATCCTTGTCGAGGCGACCGATCGGGAAGATCCGCTGCGGATGGCCGATGAAATCGATGATGTTTCCGGCAACATGGCGTTCGGTTGTGCAGGTGATGCCGACTGGCTTGTTCAAGGCCAGGTAGACGGTGGGGCTGCGTTGTTCGACTGGCTGGCCGTCGACTTCGACGCGGTCGCCCTCCTCGACTTGGGTACCTAGTTCGACTGGTAGGCCGTTGAGTCGGACGCGCCCATCTTTGATCCATTGGTCGGCTTCGCGACGCGAACAGATGCCGGTCTCGCTGATGAATTTGTTCAGGCGCATGCCGGACGGTCAGCTGAAGCCGAAGTCGGTTTCGCCGCCACGTGACGAGACCACGAGTCGAATCATGCCCGTGGGAACCATCACTTCGATGTCGTGCGGCTTTCCTTCCGCGTTGGTTCCGGTCAGCGTGATTTCGCAAAACGCCCCGCCGGTATCGAGTTCCCGGCACAGCAGGTGCAAGCCGGCCGGACTCTCGATCAGATACGGTTTGATCGCTTCGCCCAGCGCATCGAGGGCCTGGGGGTGGAAATAAACGCAATAGGTGCGCTGCTCAGTCATCGTGGTCTCCTGCGTCCAGGGTGACCGTCAACGCCGCGGCCGCGCGACGCGCCTTGGCCCGCGCGTCGTCGATCGTTTCCGCGCGCGCCAAGGTGACCGCTACCCGTCGGTGCCCTTCCACCCAGGGCTTGCCGAACAAGCGCAACGCGGTATCTGGTTCGCGCAAAGTCGCATCGACGTTGGCAAAGACGGGCACGCCGCGACCATGGGCAAGCACGGCGCAAGACGCGGAAGCGCCTTGCGTGCGAATCGCCGGTATCGGCAGGCCGAGGATGGCGCGCGCATGCAAGGCGAATTCGCTCAAGTCCTGGGACACCAGGGTGACCAGGCCGGTGTCGTGCGGTCGCGGCGAGACTTCCGAAAACCACACGTCGTCGCCCTTGATGAAAAGCTCCACGCCAAAGATGCCCCAGCCACCCAGATCGTCGGTGACGGCCTTCGCGATGTGCCGCGAGCGCTCCAGCGCCAACGCCGACATGGGCTGTGGCATCCAGCTCTCGCGGTAATCGCCATCGATCTGCAAATGGCCGATCGGATCGCAGTAGCTGGTGCCGTCGCGATGCCTGACCGTAAGCAATGTGATTTCGTAATCGAATGCCACGAAGCCTTCGACGATGACCCGGCCGTGACCGGCGCGCCCGCCAGACTGGGCGTAGTCCCAGGCGGCATCGACGTCCTCCGCCTTGCGCAACGTGCTCTGGCCTTTTCCCGATGAAGACATCACCGGCTTGACCACGCAGGGCAGGCCGATTTCGGCGACGGCGGCGCGGTATTCGTCCAGGCTGTCGACGAAGTGGTAGGGCGAGGTCGGCAGGCCCAGGGTTTCCGCCGCCAGCCGGCGGATGCCTTCGCGATCCATGGTCAGGCGCGCCGCGCGCGCGGTCGGAATGACCCGGACATGTTTGTCGCGCTCCAGCTCGACCAGGGTCTGGGTGTGGATCGCCTCGATCTCGGGCACCACCAGGTCCGGCTTTTCACTTGCGATCAGATCGCGCAGGGCTGCCGGGTCCAGCATGTTCAAGGTGTGGCAGCGATGGGCCACCTGCATCGCCGGCGCATCGTCGTAACGATCGGCTGCAATCACCTCGACGCCGAAACGCTGCAGCTCTATGGCCACTTCCTTGCCCAATTCTCCGGACCCCAGCAGCAGCACGCGAGTCGCGCCGGAAGTCAGTGGCGTACCGAGGGTGGTCGCTGGGGTGTGGCTCATGTCGTTTCGCTTCGATCGGGCAGGTTCGTATTGTAACGGGGAGGGTTCAAGCTGGCTGCGCTTTCTGTCATTGTTGGCCGCAACGCCCTTGCACGAACCTGTCCCCGCCGAATGCCAAAGTTACTGATCCTGCTCGCGCTGCTCGCAGCCGACGCCTCTGCAGGGCGCTGGTCGCGGCCTGAGTACGCCGGGCTTTTCGCCGATCCCGAATTGGCTGAAGTCAGTGGACTGGCGGCTTCGCACGTCCATCCGGGCTTGTTCTGGGCGCAAAACGACGGCGGCAACGGCGAGAAGTTGATCGCCATCAAGCGCGATGGCAGCCGCGTCGCCAGTCTGACCGTCGCCGGGGTGCGCAACACCGACTGGGAGGATCTGGACAGCTTCGAACTCGACGGAAAGCACTACCTGCTGATCGCCGATACCGGCGACAACGGCGGCATTCGAAAGACGCTGGCGCTGTACGTCGTCGAGGAGCCTCAGACGCTGCACGATGGCGATACGCTGCCCGTGGCATGGTCGATCAACTTCCGCTGGCCGGACGGCGCGCGCGATTGCGAGGCCACAGCGGTCGACGCCGCCAACGGCGAGGTGCTGCTGATTTCGAAAAAGCGCGTGCCGCCAGAACTGTTCCGCCTGCCCTTGCGCCCTCAGGACGGCGTGCAGACCGCAGAACTGGTGACAACCCTTCCCAACATCGAGCAGCCGGACGAAAGGCAGCTGAAGCGGAATCCGGTTTACGGTCGCTATCGCTCGCAAGTCAGCGGCGCCGACCTGAGCCCGAATGGTCGCGTGCTCGCGGTGTTGAACTACCACTCCATCCATTTCTACGTGCGCGCATCTGGAATGGATTGGCCGCAGGCAATGAAGGCGCAGCCGGGTCAGCTCAACTTTCCCTGGCTTCCGCAAGCCGAGGGAATCGCCTTCTCGGCGGACGGCAGGAGCTTGCTGATTGGCAGCGAACAGCGACCGTCACCCCTGCTTCTGTACCGAGTAACCAAGTAAGTAACTGATATATAAAGATTTCTCCTTGGTCGCGCCTGTGCTTGCTTGAGTGATATCTTTTTGATATCGTCTCCTCAACAACAGGAGAGCGCGTCATGAAAGAAGCCCCCAAGAAATCCCTTCCCGGTATCCCGATGCTGCTGGCATTGCTGGCCGGCTTGGCCGTCTGCGCCTACGCGGCAATCAATGGCGTGGCCAACGAGCGCCTTGCGCAGATCGTGCTGGCGCTGCTGTCCGCCGTCGTGCTGGCCGTGATGGCTGGCGGCTTCTACATGGTCGAGCCGAACCAGGCCGCCGTGCTCAGCCTGTTCGGCAAGTACATCGGCACCAACAAGGACCAGGGCCTGCGCTGGAACAATCCCTTCTTCTCGGCTCGGAAAATCTCGCTGCGCACGCGCAATTTCGAGAGCAGCAAGCTCAAGGTCAACGACCTGGACGGCAACCCGATCGAAATCGCTTCGGTCGTGGTCTGGCAGGTGGTCGATTCCGCCGAGGCGGTTTACAACGTCGATGATTACGAGAGCTTCGTCCATATCCAGACCGAGTCGGCGGTGCGGGCCATGGCTACCAGCTATCCGTACGACCAGCACGATGACGAGAAGATTTCGTTGCGCGGACACGCCGCTGTCATCGCCAAGCACCTGACCGAAGAAATCCAGGAGCGGCTGGCGCTGGCCGGCGTGCAGATCATGGAAGCGCGCATCAGCCACCTGGCCTACGCGCAGGAAATCGCCCAGGCGATGCTGCAGCGCCAGCAGGCCGGCGCGATCATCGCCGCGCGCACGCGCATCGTCGAGGGCGCAGTCAGCATGGTGGAGATGGCCTTGAACGAGCTGTCCAAACGCAATGTGGTGGATCTGGATCCCGAGCGCCGGGCGGCCATGGTCAGCAATCTGCTGGTGGTCCTGTGCGGCGAGCGCGGAACGCAGCCGATCGTCAACGCCGGCTCTATCTACTAATCGGCGTGAGCGAGAAGAAAGCCTACCCGCTGCGCATCAACGCGAAGGTGCTGGAAGCTGTCCAGCACTGGGCCGACGACGAGTTGCGCTCGCTCAATGCGCAGATCGAATACGTGCTGCGCGATGCGCTGCGCAAGAATGGACGCCTGAAGGCGCCGGCCGACCCCGAAGCGGACCAGCCGGCGCAATAAGAGGCCGAAACGCACTTATCAGCCAAACAACTTTGCGAGATCGCCATGCCTGCCGAACCAAGCGCCAACGTTGTCTCCCCAGTGCCGACGCTGAAGGAAGATCTCAAGCTCGCCGCCGTATTCGGCGTACTTTCCGGACTGGCGACTGCGGCACTGTTTCCCTACCTCGTCGTGATCATGCCGCAGCTGCTGGCCAAGCTGACCATGCCCCTGTGGTTGGTAATCGTCCTGCAAAGTGTTCAGGCCGGCGTGCTCCTGATGCTTCTGTCGCTGGCCGGCCTGCGCATGGGGCATCGCGTTGGCCTCGGCGCGCCCTGGTTGCGCGCCACGCTGTTTGGGGGCGAACGCACGCGACAACCCTGGCTTGCGGCAATCGTCCTCGGGCTGTTCTCGGGCTTGTTGATCCTTGGCCTCGACCCGCTATTCGCGCCCTACATGCCGGCGCTGCTGCACCCGGAGGCGCCGCCGACCACCGGTCAGGCCAGCGCGGCTGCCGGTTTCCTGGCGTCGTTCTATGGCGGCATCAGCGAGGAATTGATGATGCGCCTGTTTCTGATGACTTTGTTGGTCTGGATGCAATCCAAACTCGAGCGCGGCCGCACGCATCCCCTGCACTTCTGGATCGCAATCGTCCTTGCCGCCGTGCTGTTTGGCGTCGGCCATCTTCCTGCCGTCGTGGAGACCTGGCCGCTCGACGCCGTTGTCGTTTCCCGCACCCTGGTTCTCAACGGCGTAGCCGGCTTGGTATTGGGCTGGTTGTACTGGAAACACGGAATTGAGTCGGCGATGCTCGCGCACTTCAGTGCCGATTTGATGCTGCACGTCGTCGCGCCACTAGCGATGGGATGAGGCCATGACCAAGCAGGAGTTCCCTCTCGTCCCGCCCAACAAACTGGTGCTCTTGTTCCCGCTGTTCATTGGCGTGGTGTTGCCCGCCGCCTTCCTGATCACGATGGCCTTCGTGCTGCATGATCCCCGCGAATGGGTACTGGCGGCCACGGCTGCTTTGCTCCTGTCCCTGATCGCTGGCGTACTCGCGTTATTCGTCCATCGACGCCGGGTCGAACTGTCCGACCAGGGCCTGCTCCTGCGCCGCTGGCCCTGGCCGCGCATGGAACGACACTCCGATCTTGCCCTGGACCAGGCGCGCATCATCAACCTCGATGACCATCCGGAGCTGAGGCCGACTTTCAAGATCGCCGGTACGCAGCTTCCGGGCTATCGTTCCGGTCTGTTCTGGTTGCGCGACCGTCGGCGCGCCTACGTGTTGCTCACCGACACGCGACGCGTTCTGCACCTGCCCAAACGCGATGGCACGCTGATCCTGCTCAGTCCGCTCCGCCCCGAGGCGCTACTCGAAGCTTTGCAACGCCGCCGCGGGTGACAGCGGCGGCAGCGCCCGTTACGCTGAGGCATGCATCCGGCCGACTGGCGACTGATCAATGGCGACACCCTGGAGGCGATTCCCGCCGCCCTCGCCCGTGCGCGCGGCAACGCCACGGCGCGCCTGCTGGCGCAAAGCGACTGGTTGCTGCGCCGGAAATCCGATGGCCGTTTCATCGCGGTGCGACGCGGCGACCTGTTGCGCGAACTCAGCCGCGGTGCATTGACGCGACGCCTTGCCGAGGACTTGCCCTGTCTGGTGGAGGCCGACGCCAACCCCGACGGCTTGCGCCCGCTGAGCGGACTGCCCGAACGCTTGCACGCGCTCGGGCTGGACGATGACTACGGTGAACGCACCGGCCTGCCGCTGGTCGCCGAGCCCAACGTGCTCAGCTATGCCGGCCGCGATCGCTATGCCCGGCCACTATGGTTGACCCAGACCGCGGCGAGGGCCTGGAACGCGATGCGCTCGGCCGCGCTCCATGATGCAGTGGCGTTGCAGGCGATCTCCGGTTATCGCAGCCATGCGTACCAACTCGGCATCTTCCAGCGCAAGATCGCGCGCGGCCAGACCGTCGCCGAAATCCTGCAGGTCAACGCGGCGCCGGGTTACAGCGAGCACCACAGCGGCAACGCGATCGACATCGGCACACCCGGCGAACTGCCTGCGGAAGAATCCTTCGAACAGACCAGTGCGTTCGCCTGGTTGCAGTCGCGTGCGGACGAGTTCGGTTTCAGCATGAGCTATCCGCGCGACAACCCACACGGCATCGTCTACGAACCCTGGCACTGGCGGCACACGCCTTTCTAGGCGGCATCACGCCTGCGAGCGCTTGACCTTCTTCGGCGCAGGCTTGGCTTCGGCCAGCGAATCGGCGATCCGCCACAGGTACAGACCGGCGAGCGTGCGGTACGGACCCCATTTCTCCCCGCGCAGGACCAGCTCTTTCGGCTTCGGCATTTCTTCGAGCTTGTCGAGCATTTGCGCGCCCTTGCGCACGCCCAGGTCGTCGACGGGAAGGATGTCGGGACGGCCCAGGCGAAACATCAACATCATCTCCACGGTCCAGCGGCCAATGCCGCGCACGGCCGTCAGGCGTTCGATGATCTCGTCATGATGCAGCGACAGCAGTTCGCGCGACGACGGCACTTCGCCGCGCTCGGCGCGCAAGGCAAGGTCGCGCAAGGCCAGGGTCTTGTTGCCGGAAACGCCGCAAGCACGCAGCGTCGGATCATCGATACGCGCCAGCGCCTCCGGCGTGAGCTTCTTCCCGCCCACCGCCGTCTCGACGCGGCCAACGATGGTTGCCGCGGCCTTGCCCGACAGCTGCTGGTAGAGAATCGATCGCGCCAGCGAATCGACGGTGTCGAACGGTCGGCGCCAGCCTGCGGTGTCGAGCGGACCGATGCGCTCCATCCAACGGCCGAGCTTGCGGTCGCGCTTGGCCAGGTGGGCGATGGCCAGGTCGACGTCAAAACCGCGCGGGTACTTTGCCATGGCCACTCTCAGGGTTTTCGCCAGTAGTCGGCTGCCGCCAGCAGCCAGCCGAGGATCAGCAGACTGCCACCGATCGGCACCGCCCGCGTGCTCGTGGCAAGGAACCCCGCCGCCGCCAGGCTACCGCTGAACAAGACGATGCCGCCGAGCAGGAACAGCTTGCCGATGCTGGCGAGCGTCGATGTACGCGCCGCCATGGCGATCAGCGCCAGGCCATGGGCGAAGGCGAACAAGGCGGCCAGCGCGAAACGATGCTGGTCCTGCGCGGAGGCGGCGTGACTGGCGTAGGCGCCGAGCGCAACCGACAAACTGCAGATGGCCGCGCCAACCGCGGGCAGGCGTTGCAGTCTCACGGGCTGGGCGCTCCGGCAAGAATTTCCTCGCGGCTGAGCATCAGAACAGTCTCGACATTGGTGGGCATCAGGAATCGCCGCGCGTGAAAGCGCTGGTTCAATTCGGCAACGCGTTCAGGCACGGGCTTGGGTTCCGAATCCGATTTCGAACCCGGCGCCGCCAGCTGCCGTGCCCATTCGCCGGCACGCGCTTCATCGGTGGACGCCGCCAGCCGCACCCACAACTGTTCGCCAGCGTGCCAGGCCTGGATCGTCAACTGCAGCCCGTCCACCGCGGTGAATTGCAGTTCGCGTTCGGCCGCCTGTTTGCCATCGTCAGCGCCTAGATCTTCGAGCCGAAGTTGATCGAGTACGCCCGCCAGCGCGTCGCCCTGCTGCGAGTCGCCCATCGCCGCCGATGGCGCGTCATCGAGCCGGAAGCGGTCGTCGCGGTGACTGAGAGCGAATGGTTTTCCCGACTTCGGCCTGACCCGCACCCCGGCAATGCGCGCGAGCGGCAGGTCGACCAGCCTGCGATCGAGCCAGGCAGCCGGATCGCGATCGAAGGTGACCGGCAGGTCGGTCAGCCATGCCTGGGCCTGGCCGTCGATGCGCACGTAATTGCTGTCGAACTTCGTATGCTCGTGCCCGATCAGCAGGCGCGATGAAATGCCTTGTCCGGAGAGTGTGAGTTCACTGCTGGTGGCGGCTTCATCGGTGATCGGCTCGACGCCGATCCTTGCGTACAACTCGGGATTGGAAGTCTTGGCTTCGGCAAGACGCGCCTGCGAGAGTACGAAGAGGTATTGGCTGATACGACCTGCGTCGGCCGGCCAGTCCGTGCGCTCGGCGACTCGCCAGACCTTTTCCTTCCTGCGCAGCGTCACCAAAGTTGCATTGCCGGCGCCGCGCAACTGCAGCGTGTCAAGCTGGTCCTGGCGTTCGGCCAGCGTGGGAAACACCGACGCCTTTTCGTCAACCGGCGCCGCGTTGCGCTTGCAGCCGCCAGCCGTGGCCAGCACCGCCAGCAACGGCAGCGTCCAGGCGACTCGCCGGCTCATGGCGAACATGGGTCAGCGAACCGCATCCCGGCGTTGCCGACGCCGGCGCCAGGCGATGAAGATCGCGGCCAGCACCACCAGCGCAGGCATGGCCAGGATATTGACCAGTTTCAACCGCGAACCGATGGCCTGGATGTCCGCGTTCAACTGGTGCTGCACCTCGCGCAATTCCTTGCGCGTGCGCAGCTTCTGTTGCTGGAACTGCAACAGTTGCGCCTGTTGTTCGCGGCTGAGCGTCGGCGTCTGCCCGTCGGCGGTAATCGGCTGCAGCCGGGACAACTTTTGTTCCAGTTCGTCGAGTTGCTGCTGCAACTGCTTTTCCTTGGCCTGGTAACGAGCATCGGCCGCACGGCGCACCACGTCGATGCGCTCGAATGGTCGATTCGACGTCGGCCGCGTCCGCAGCTCGATCAGGTCGTTGTTGCCGATCAGATTGTCGACAGCGTTATAGACGAAATCGGCGTTGTTGGCGAACGGATTGAGGATCTGTTGGCCGAGAAAATCCCGCGCTTGCACCCACAGGCGATCGCTCAACAAGTCGGTGTCGGCGACGACCACGATGTTCACCGGCTGCAGACTCGCTGGCAGGTGGCCCGCGCCGCTGCGTTCGGGGAACGCGCTCTTGAGCGCACCCGTCAGTCGTCCCGCCAGCACGTAGGGCCCGCTGCCATCGGCCTTGAACGAGTCGCGCAGGGACGCCGGATCGATGCTGGCGCTGCGCACAGTCTCCGAAGCCGTCATCATCACGTTCGATGAACTTTGCATCAGCGCTTCCAACTTCAGCGTCGAACCCGGCTGCAAGCTCAGCGCGCCGGCACTGGAAAGGTTCACCGTTTCCAGGTCTGCGGTAATCACATCGTCCTGATTCATCGAGTCGCCGTGCAGGCCCAGGATCGCCAGGTGCGCGACCGGCGGCCGCGTGGGATCTGGCTGCACCTGCAATGCGTTCTGCCCGTCCAGCACGACTTTCGACGGGTCGTACCCCAGACCCCAGGCCTTGAACAGGATCGGCAGGTCGGACGAACGGGACGAGGCGGTCTGGTTGGGATCGATCAGGTTTCCCGCAGGATCCGATTCCGCGTCCGGGTCGACAAAGACCAGCAAGTGACCGCCCCTGAGCACGAACTGGTCGATCGCGTATTGCGTGTCGGCCGACAAGGTTTTCGGATGCACGAGCATAAGCAGGTTTACATCCGCGCCGATCGAGCTTGGATCGGCTTGCAGGCGACGGATCGCAAAAAACTCCGCGAGTTGCCGATCCATGACCCAGCCCGGTTGCGGCTGGCCGCTGATCGGATCGATCCCGGGGCCGATTGGCAGGTCGCTGAGCACGGCCAGTACCGGCTTGCTGGCCACGCTCAGGCCCGACACCAGCTTGGCGATGTCGTATTCCAGGAACGCTTCCTTGGCCGGCTGGATGAACGGCATCACCGACTCGCCATCGGTGCTGTTGCTGCCGACCAATCCGAAATACAGCGTGTCGCCCGAGTCTCCCAGCGGCACACCCTGCAGGCCGTAGCTCGCCGCCTTGTCCTCGGCATCGGAGAACGGCTCCGGGTCGACCACCTGCAAGCTCACCTTGCCGTTCGAGCGGGCGGCGACTTCTTCCAGCAATTCGCGGACGCGTTGCGCAAATACGCGAAACTGTGGCTGCGCCTGCGCCGCCTTTTCCGAGTAGAACAACTCAAGTTTGATCGGTTCCGGAACGCGGCCGAGAATCCGTACCGTTCCCGGCGACAGGGTGTACTGACGATGCTCGGTCAGGTCCAGACGCGCGCCACGGAACATCAGCGACGACAGCGCCACCAGCGCAATGAAAACCAGCGCCAGCGCCGGCAGCGCGAGAAACGAAGCACGACGGCCCCAGCGCTTCATCTAGAACTTACCTCGCGTCATCCGAATTCCTTCCGTAATCCCGCCCGGCCTCATGGCCGCGGCGGCGCATTCAATCCGCTTTCTTGATCTCGATCACCAGCACCGTCGCGAACAACCAGGCGGCGATCGCGAACAGGAAATACAGCACATCGCGCAGGTCCAGGACGCCGCGCGTCACGGCCTGAAAATGAGTCAGGAAGCTCATGCCGCTGACGGCATCCACGACCGGCTGCGGAGCGATGGCGCGCAAGGGATCCAGCGCCAGTGGAAAACCGGCAAGCAGGAACAGCAGGCAAACCAGCACGGTGAGGATGAACGCCACCACCTGGCTGCGCGTGAGCGCCGAAAGGCAACTGCCGACCGCGAGATAGGCGCCGGCCATCAACAGGCTGCCCAGGTAACTGGCGAGGATCACGCCGTCGTCCGGATTGCCGAGCCAATTGACGGCAATCCAGATCGGGAAGCTCAGGCTCAACGCCAGGCCGACGAACGCCCAGGCCGCGAAGAATTTCCCCAGCACGGCCTGCCACAACGTCACCGGCTGCGTAAGCAACAACTCCAACGTGCCGGACTTGCGTTCCTCGGCCCACAATCCCATGGCCACCGCGGGCACCAGCAACAGGTACAACCAGGGATGGAAGCGGAAGAATACCTGCAGGTCGGCCTGTCCGGTCTCGTAGAAAGCGCCGAGGTAGAAGGTAAATGCGCCAGCCAACAGCAGGAAGATGACGATGAACACTGCCGCCAGGGGCGTGGCGAAATAGCTGGCGAACTCGCGGCGGAAAATGCTCAGGATTGCGCTCATGTCGAGACGCCCCCGGCGGTTATGCGACGGAACACTTCATCGAGCCGGCCGTGCTCCAGGCGCAAACCGGTGAAGGCGACGTTGCGCTGTCGCAGTCGCTCGGCCACCGCGTCGGACAATCGGGCTTGCCCTTGCGGAAATACGTACAGGCGCGATTCGCGCTCGTCCTGGTCGAAACCGCTGACGCCCGGCATGCCGTCCAGCGCAGCGCGCGCGGCAATGCTGTCGGCCGGTTGCAGCGAAACGGCGTTGTGGTAACGCGAGCGCGCCAGCAAACCTGCCGGCGTGTCGTCGGCCAGGATCTTCCCGCGCGCAATGATGATGGCGCGGGTACACACCGCTTCGACTTCTTCCAGGATATGCGTGGACAGCAACAGCGTGCGTTCCTTCGCCAATTCCGCGATCAGGCCGCGCACCTCATGCTTCTGGTTGGGGTCCAGTCCGTCGGTCGGCTCATCCAGGATCAGGGCCGCCGGGTCGTGCAGGATCGCCACGGCCAGGCCGACACGGCGACGGAAGCCCTTCGACAGCGTGTCGATGGATTGGTTGAGGACCGATTCGAGCGCCAGGCGCGATACCACGAAGTCGAGGCGGCGGCGCCGGGGATCGCCGCGCAGCTTCCTGAGGTCGGCGATGAAATTGAGCAGGCTGCGCGGCGTCATCTCGCCGTAGGACGGGGCGCCTTCGGGCAGGTAACCCAGGCAGCGTCTCGCCGCCATGGCATCGTCCCTGACGTCATGACCGCAAACGCGCGCGCTGCCCTCACTGGGGACCAGGAAGCCGGCGATGATCTTCATCGTGGTGGATTTGCCGGCGCCATTCGGGCCGAGGAAGCCCAGCACCTCGCCGGGCTCGACCCTGAAACTGATGCCGTCGACGGCCGTCAGCCTTGCGTAACGCTTGCTCAGTCCAGTCGCTTCGATCATCGGAGCCCCGGGGGGTGGTTCGTTCGATGGCCGTGCATCCATGCACGCCCCAAATGAGAAGGCGGGCACCAGGCCCGCCCTCTTTTTCGTCGTTTACTTCAGCGGCCAGTACACGTTGAACTGGGCGTCCTCGTTGAGCATCGTCGAGATGCCGCCGAGGTATTCCTCATACGGACGGTCCTGCGTGTCGTGGCCATGGGTCATGGCCCAGGCGCGAAGCATTTCGCGCGCCCGCGGCAGACCCGGCGCCGGGCCGGTGTAGGTGGTCGTCGCGACTTTGCGCGCCGGGATCTGCTCGTAGCTGACCGGCCCTTCCATATTCAGGGACATCTTTTCGCCAGCCGCAACAACCGGCTCCGGCGCGGCAAGCTCGGCGGCGGCTTCCGGATCGGCGGACGCGTCGGCGGCAGGCGCGGCCACACTCTCGCCGCCACTCGCCTTGCGCACCGGCTGCACCACGTCGAACGCGTAGGCATTGCTGGTGAACTCGTTGGTGACGATGCGCAGCGGACCGTTGGCCACCAGGCCGTTGGCCGCCATCACCTTCTTGATCCAGCTGACCTGGTTGTCCATGGCGACGGCGATTTCTTCATTGCTGTTCTTGGCTGACGTGCTGACCAGCAGTACGTCCTGCATCGGCAGCTCGACGATCTTGAACTCGCCCTGATGCTGCGAGTAATCGAACTTCGGAATGGTCGCCAGCAGGGCGCTGAACTTGTCCAGGCCACGCTTGACGTCGTCGCCGATGTTGCGGCTGACATACATGCCGGCGTACCGGCCGATCAGGTCCCAGCCATAGTTGACCCGGTATTCCTGGGTGATCTTGATGTTCTGGTTACGCTGGCCGGTGCGTTCGAGCTTGATCGTCATCGTCTTGTCCGCGCCCCGCGTGGGACCGATCAGCTTGTACCTGATCCTCTCGCCCGGAACGCTCTCGACGATTTCCCAGGACCCGTTGCCGATGACCTTGTCTCGCGACTGGAAGCTGAACTTGGCGCCCACGCCCATGGCCGGGCCGGAAATTTCAGAGGTGGCGTTCTTGTCGTAACGCAGCAACGGATTCCAGTCCTTGAACCGACTGAAACCATTGAACAGATCGTTCACGGTCGCCATCGGACGGTTGGTTTCGATGCTGTAGGTGTAGAAACGCTTGGACGGCAGGAACAGGCCGATCACCACGAAAAGGACAACTACGATCAGCAGGGAAATCAGGAATTCGACAAAACGGGTCATTCGGCGGCTCTCCAGGCACGGCCCTCAACCGGGGAAGGCTTCGCCCGGCCGCAGGAACGGAAGAGGATAGCAGGTCAAACCGGCGACCGGCAGGGGCCCGGCGCCTTTGAGACGGCCCGCACACTCAGCCCAATCAGACCAGCTTGAGCTCGAACGCTTTCAGGACCGCCCGGGTACGGTCGCGCACGCCCAGCTTGGACAGAATGTTGGACACATGGTTTTTCACCGTGCCCTCGGCCACGCCCAGGGAATTGGCGATCTCCTTGTTGGAGAACCCACCGGCCATCAGGCGCAGGATTTCGGTCTCCCGGTCGGTCAGCGGGTCCGGTTGCTCCAGACTGACGAAGGCATTGTGCAAGCCTTCCAGTCCGGACAGCAGCCGCTGGGTCACTGCCGGCTGCACCAGCGAGCCGCCCTCGGCCACGGTCTGGATCGCCGAGACCAGCTGGTCCAGGGTGACGTCCTTGAGCAGGTAGCCACGGGCGCCGGCCTTGATCCCGGCGAGCACCAACTGGTCGTCGTCAAAGGTGGTCAGGATGATCGTCGGCGGCAGTTGACCCAGCGCGGCCAGCGCCTGCAGGGCTTCCAGACCGGACATGATCGGCATGCGCATGTCCATCAGCACCACATCGGGCTTGACCTGCGGAATCATTTCCACGGCCTGGCGACCGTCGGCCGCCTCGGCCACGACCTCGATGTTTTCGGCCAGTTCGAGCAAGGAACGCACGCCTTGGCGCACCAGGGTTTGATCGTCGACCAGACAGACTCGGATCATGGGGCCGCCTCCAGCGGTATGCGCACATCGAGGGCGAAACCTTGCCCGGGTGCAGTGATGATATCGAGTTGGCCGCCATAAGCGGAAAGCCGCTCGCGCATGCCGCGCAATCCATTTCCGGGCAGGGCCAGGTGGCAGCCGCGGCCATTGTCGTTGGCCTCGAGGCGAATTCCTTCGTCGTCCTGGGTCATGCGCAAGCTCAAGTGGCTGGCGCCCGCGTGACGCACGCAATTGGTGATGATTTCCTGCGCGCAGCGCAACAACACCTGGGCGCGCTCCGGATCGTCGATCTGCAGGCGCTCGGGCAGGTCCAGTTTCACCTGCAGCGCCGGCACGCCCTCGACCAGGACACGCAGGGCATTGGTCAGGTCGATGCCGCGTTCCTCGCGCATCTCGCTCACTGCCTCGCGCACATCGGTGAGCAGCAGCTTGGCCAGGGTGTGACTTTGCCGGACGTGGTCCAGCGCCTTGCCTTCCGCCAGGTGGCCGGCAACTTCAAGATTCAAGCTGAGCGCGGTCAGGTGATGGCCGAGCAGATCGTGCAGCTCGCGGGAAATGCGCAGCCGCTCGCTCATGCGCGAGCTTTCGGCAAGCAAGGCCCGGGTGGCGCGCAATTCGGCATTCAGGCGCCGTTGTTCTTCCCGCGCCTGCGCCTGTTGCTTGGCGACCAGGCCGGTGATGAAGGTGAAACTGGAATAGCCGACGTACATGACTGCCTGCAGCACGGCAAAGCCAGGAGTCAATCCCAGCCGCTCGAACACCGGTACCAAGGGCACGTGTTGCAGGATCAACCAGGTGACACCGACCCCGAGCGGCATCAGCCAGGGGATCACGCCGGACACGAGCATCAGCAGGATGCTGCCCAGACCGGTGCCGGAAAACTTGCTGACGGCGATGGCAGAGAAGGTCAGCACGCCGAGCAGTGCGATGTCGAACTTGCTCGTCCGGCGCGTGCCCAACTGCCGGGTCACCAGCCAGTAGGAGGCACCGAAGATGAAGTAGGCAATGGTCGACCAGAGGATGTCCGGTCGCATGGCCCGCAGCTCGTTGACGTCCGCAACCGGGAAATACCAGCTGTTGAGCACCAGCGGAATGCCCACCACCGCCCAGGTGAAGAGTCCGGCGTAGCGCAGCAACTGGGTATGGGTCAGGCGGATCGGCATGCCCCATCTTAGGCGACCTGCGTCTCGTTCAGGCGGCCCGAAAGTAACGGGTAACGCAGATTTAACCAACTTCGCGCATTGCTGCCTCCGCCAGGGCTTGGTCGCGAAGCCACGAGCGACCATGCGATAATCCGGCCCGGCACAAAGCCGCGCCCGGATGGCGCGGTCTTGGGAACTGGGAGTCAGAACAACAATGTCGATCATCATCCGCGACGTGCGCGAGCACGAGCTGGATCTGGTTCTTGCACTGAACAATGCAGCCGGACCCGGGATCCTGCCGATGGACGCCGGCAAGCTTCGATTCTTCTGGGAAAACGCAGATTATTTCCGGGTCGCCGAAAAGGACGGCCTGTTGGCCGGTTTCCTGGTCGGCTTGTCGCAGGATGCGCCGCACGACAGCCCGAACTTCCTGTGGTTTCGCGAACGCTATCCGGAATTCCTCTACATCGACCGCATCGTGATCGCCAGCACCCGCCGCGGCGCCGGTGTCGGCCGCGTTTTCTATGGCGACGTGCAGAGCTTTGCCGAAGTCCGGGTGCCGCGCCTGGCCGCCGAAGTTTTCCTGGAAAGCAGCAGTCATCCTGCGCTGCTGTTCCACGGCAGCTTCGGCTTCCGCGAGATCGGCCAGCACGTGATGCCCGGCACCGGCCTGCGCGCCGCCATGCTGGTCAAGGAACTGTGCAGTTATCCGTACGTCCACCAGACCTATGACGGCAACTTGCCCGACCTGCCCTGGCTGGACGCGCGAACCCTCCCCGGCCGCAAGCCTCAGCGCGCGACCGGCACCTGAGCATGGCGGCCATTCCGGATTACGAACAGGCGGGCGAACTGAAGATCGGCCAGGTGGGCATCGCCAACCTGCGCATACGATCGCTGGATGTCGAAAAGATTTCCGCGGAAATGCGCGAACGCGTGCGCAGCGCGCCGAAGTTGTTCCAGCGCGCCGCGATCATTCTCGATTTCGGCGGACTCAGCGCCTGTCCCGACGCCGCCACCGTCAACGCGCTGATTACCGGCTTGCACGAGGCCGATGTCCTGCCAATCGGTATCGCCTACGGCACCAGCCAGATCGAAGCCCTCTCCAAAGAAGTGGGCCTGCCCCTCCTGGCAAAATTCCGCGCCTCCTACGAATCCTCCCCAACCTCAACCACCCCTGTAGGAGCGGCTTCAGCCGCGAATGCTCTCCCGCCAGCGGAAGTCCCCGGCAAGCACATCGCGGCTGAAGCTGCTCCTACAAAAGCCACAAAAGCAGCGAAGGATCCGGAACCGGGGCTGATGCATGTTGCGCCAGTTCGTTCCGGCCAACAGGTCTACGCGCAGAACCGCGACCTGACGGTCTGCGCCACGGTCGGCGCCGGCGCGGAGGTGATCGCCGACGGCTCCATCCACATCTACGGCGCGCTGCGCGGCCGTGCCCTGGCTGGCGCCAGCGGCCTGGCCTCGGCGCGGATTTTCTGTCGCGACTTCAATGCCGAACTGGTGGCCATCGCCGGCACCTACAAAGTATTGGAAGAAATTCCGAAGCAGCTGATCGGCAAACCCGTGCAGATCTGGCTGGAAAACGACAGCCTGCGCATCGAAGAGCTGGCTTGAAACATTCTGCGGCACCCATGGAGATCCAACTTGACTGAAATCATCGTAGTGACCTCGGGCAAGGGCGGCGTCGGCAAGACCACCACCAGTGCCAGCCTTGCCTGCGGCCTGGCGAAAGCCGGCAAGAAAACCGCCGTGATCGATTTCGACGTCGGCCTGCGCAACCTCGACCTGATCATGGGTTGCGAGCGACGCGTGGTTTACGACTTCGTCAACGTCGTGCTCGGTGAAGCCTCTATCAAGCAGGCGCTGATCAAGGACAAGCGCTTCGAGAATCTGTACGTACTGGCTGCCTCGCAGACGCGCGACAAGGATGCGCTGAACAAGGAAGGCGTTGAAAAGGTGCTCAAGGACATCGCCGCCGAGGGCTTCGACTTCATCGTCTGCGACTCCCCGGCCGGGATCGAGAAAGGCGCATTCCTGGCGATGTACTTCGCCGATCGCGCCGTCGTCGTGGTCAACCCCGAAGTCTCGTCGGTACGCGACTCCGATCGCATCCTTGGCCTGCTGGCGTCGAAGACGCGCAAGGCCGAGAACGGCGAGCGCGTGCAGGAACACTTGCTGCTCACCCGCTATAGCCCCGATCGCGTCGAAAAGGGCGACATGCTTTCCATCGCCGACGTCGAGGACATCCTGGGACTGAAGGTGATCGGCGTCATTCCGGAATCGCCGGAAGTGCTGCAGAGTTCCAACGCCGGTGTGCCGGTGATCCTGGACGATGTGTCGCACGCAGGCCAGGCCTATACCGACGCGGTGTCGCGCATCCTCGGCGACAACGTGCCGCTTCGCTTCACCACCGTCGAGAAGAAGGGTTTCTTCTCGAAGATCTTCGGGAGCTGAGGAATGGGCATCTTCGATTTCCTCAGCACGCGAAACAAGAATACCGCCAGTGTCGCCAAGGATCGCCTGCGCATCCTGATCCAGCAGGAACGCAGCATGCGTGGCGCGCCCGACTACCTGCCGCTGCTGCAGCGCGAACTGCTGGAAGTGATCCGCAAGTACGTCAACGTCGACGTCGACGCGGTCAAGGTGGACCTGATCAAGGACGGCGACAACGAAGTCCTCGATATCTCCGTGGCCCTGCCCGAAAAAGCCGCCGCCGCCAACGGCTGACGTATGAATGTAGGAGCGGCTTCAGCCGCGAATGCCCTTGTGGGAGCGGCTTCAGCCGCGAATGCCCTTGTGGGAGCGGCTTCAGCCGCGATCGCGGAATTTCCGGGCAAGCAGATCGCGGCTGAAGCCGCTCCTACAAGGGCTGTGCTGTTGCTTGGCGAGATTGGCTTTGCTGCCGCCTCGGCGCTGCTCGCCGCGCATGGTCTGCACTTGCAGCAGGTGCCTGACGGCCAGGCTATTCCCGGCAGCTACTGGGGCGATTCCGAAGCCGGGCTGATCGGCATCAACGTGTTCGCCCGCGCCGATACGCCAGTACATTCCCTGCTGCATGAAGCCGCGCACCTGCTGGTGATGCCGGAACAGCGCCGGCAATCGGTGCACACCGACGCCAGTGAATCGATCGCTGAAGAAGACGCCGCCTGTTATCTGCAGATTCTCCTCGCAGACTCGCTGGATGGCGTCGGCAGCGAACGGCTGATGGCCGACATGGATGCCTGGGGTTATACCTTCCGGCTCGGCTCGGCCCGCGCCTGGTTCGAGCACGACGCCGAAGACGCCCGCGCCTTCCTCCAATCCCGCAACCTCGCCCCCCTGTAGGACCGGCTTCAGCCGCGATTCTCTTGTGGGAGCGGCTTCAGCCGCGATTTTCTTGTGGGAGCGGCTTCAGCCGCGATTTTCGACCGTCGCCAAGTTGAGAATCGCGGCTGAAGCCGCTCCAACATGGGGTTGCGCCGGTGGCCGGGGCGGTCTAGCCTGCGTTTCCCCGACCTTTTCGCCGTATCCGGAGCCAGTCACGTGATTTTCCAGCGCGCCATCCTGTCGTTCGCCATTTCTGCCGCCCTGCTTTCGCCTGCCGCACACGCCGCTGAAAGCAAGGAAACCGCCGATCAGTTCATCGCCCGCGTCAATGCCGAGATGCGCGTCGATTACGTCGAGAATTCCGCCGCTGAATGGTTGGCGCAGACGTACATCAACGACGAGTCGCAGACTGTGTCGGCCAAGGCCAACGAGCGCGCGCTGACCAAGCTCGGCCAGTACGCAGAACAGGCCAAGCACTTCGAAGGCCAGCCGATGTCGCCGGAAACCGCACGCGCATTGCGCCTGTTGCGCCTGGGCATCACCGTGCCGCCGCCGAAGGATCCGCAGCATCTTGCCGAATTGACCAAGCTGGGCACCAAGCTCAACGGCGACTACGGCGCGGGCAAGTACTGTCCGGACCCGAAGAATCCGGCCAGCTGCATGCAGATCGGCCAGATCGAGGACATCCTCGCCGACACCGGCAAGAAGACCTATGAGGAACAGCTCGACGCCTGGCAGGGTTGGCACACGATCTCGGTGCCGATGCGCAAGGATTACCAACGCTTCGTCGAACTCAACAACGAAGGCGCCCGCGACCAGGGCTTCGCCAACACCGGCGAACTGTGGCGCAGCGGCTACGACATGAAGCCGGCCGACTTCCAGGCCGAAACCGATCGCTTGTGGGGCCAGGTCAAACCCCTTTACGACCAGCTGCAGTGCTACACCAAGAACAAGCTGGTGGAAAAATACGGCGCCAGGGGCGAGGTCGACGGCATGATCCCGGCGCACCTCACCGGCAACCTGTGGCAACAGGACTGGGGCAATCTGTGGCCGCTGTTGCAGCCCTACGCCGGCGTTCCCAAGCTGGACATCACGGCAGCCCTGCAAAAACAGCGCGACGCGAAATTCGCCGCCCTGCTTGCCGACTTCGCCAAGACCAACAAGCACGAGCCTTCCGTCGAAGAAAAGGTCGAGCTCGGCCGCGAGGCGGACCTGGCCCAGGCCAAAGCCATGGTCAAGGAAGCCGAGAACTTCTACGTCAGCCTGGGCATGCCCAAGCTGCCGGCGTCGTTCTGGGAGAAAACCCAGTTCATCAAGCCGCGCGATCGCGACGTCGTTTGCCACGCCAGCGCCTGGCCGATGACGATGGATGGCGAAGTGCGCATCAAGATGTGCATCAAGCCCGACGAGGATTCCTACACCACGATCTATCACGAACTCGGCCACATCTTTTACTACCTGGCCTACAAGCACGCGCCCGCCTTGTTCCAGGGCGGCGCCAACGATGGTTTCCACGAAGCGATCGGCGACACCGTGGTGTTGTCGATGACGCCCGACTATCTCAATTCGCTGGGCCTGGTCGACAAGCCCACCGTCAGCGAGGAAGCCGTGATCAACGCGCAGATGCGCCAGGCGCTGGCCAAGGTCGCCTTCCTGCCGTTCGGCCTGATGATCGACCGCTGGCGCTGGGGCGTGTTCGACGGCTCGATCAAGCCCGACGGATACAACAAGGCTTGGTGGGATCTGAAAGCCAAGTACCAGGGCGTCGCGCCGGCCACGCCGCGTGGCGAGAATTTCTTCGATCCGGGCGCCAAGTACCACGTGCCCGGCAACACGCCATACACCCGCTACTTCCTGGCGCACATCCTGCAGTTCCAGTTCTACAAGTCGCTGTGCGATTCGGCCGGCTTCAAGGGTCCGCTGTATCAATGCAGCTTTGCCGGCAGTCCGGAAGCGGGCAAGCGCTACTGGGCGATGCTGGGTAAGGGCGCCAGCCAGGCCTGGCCGCAGACGCTGACCGAACTCACCGGCGGCGAGCAGCTCGATGGCTCGGCCGTTCTCGAGTATTTCGCCCCGCTCAAGGGCTGGCTGGAAACGCAGAACAAGGGCAAGCAATGCGGCTGGCCGGCCAAGGCTGGCGGCTGATTCCCATCAGCGACGTCCGCGAGTCATTTCGATGAAGCTACCGTTGGTTGCCCTGCTCGCCGCACTCGGTTACGCGGGCAACGCCCCGGCCGAAGTTACCGAATCCTCTGCGTCGAGCTTCGCGCTCGCGCAGAGGATCATCGTTATCGCCGACCAGCCGGCGAGCTTCCAGGCGCTGCTGCATCCGGAACGCTGGTGGAGCAAAGCGCACACGTGGTCCGGCAGCGCCAGCAACCTGAGCCTGGACGCGCGCGGCGGCGGTTGCTTTTGTGAACGCTGGAGCGGTGGCGAAGTCGAGCATGCGCGGGTGCTCTTCATAAGGAACGACAGCCTGGTACGCCTGGAAGGCGCCCTCGGCCCGATGCAATCGATGGCCGTTACCGGCGTGCTGGAGTTCGAATTGACGCCCGGCAAGGACGGCACCCAAATCGACCTTCGCTATCGGGCCACCGGCGCCGAAGCTTCAAAGCTCGATGCGATTGCACCGTCGGCCGACAAGATGCTGGCCGAGCAGATGGCTGCGCTGAAGGCGCTGCTCGATGCGCAGGGACAGGCGGCGCGGCAGTGACCAGCGCAGTGCGGGTGCGGCGAGCCACTCTGGCTGAACTCGACGACGTCGCACGCTTGTTCCAGGAGTACCTGCGCTTTTACGAAAAGACAGTCGAGGCCGTTGCCGCGCGTGGTTTCATCGAAGACCGGCTGCGCAAGCAGGACTCGGTGATTTTCCTCGCCTGGCTCGACGCGCAGGCATGTGGCTTTGTCCAGTTGTATCCGTGTTTCGCCAGCCTTTCGCTGGCGCCTAGCTGGGTGCTCAACGATTTGTACGTGGACCCGTCGGCACGCGGCCGCGGCGTGGGCGACGCGTTGATGGCAGCCGCGCGGCAATTGGGCGTGGATACGGGCGCGGCGGAGATCTTCCTGCAGACGGCGCGCAGCAACGCCACGGCGCAACGCCTTTACCAGCGGCTTGGCTACCAGCGCGACGACGACTTCCTCGTCTACACCTTGAGCCTTCCGAAAGTTACAACTCGTCGGTAGGTTCCAGGCTGGCGGCATTCGGGCTGGCCTCCGGCCAGCGATCGCAATGCGCCAGGTACCAGCGCCACATTGCGTAGGCGATCGTCGAGAACGCCGCGGCGCCGAGCGCCAGATGCATCGGATGGTCGCTGAGCATCGGCGACAGCACGCCGGCGATCAGCGCATTGGACAGCAGGCCGACGAAGGCCTGCATAGACGATGCGGTGCCGCGCATGTGCGGATACAGGTCCAGGATGGCGATGGTCAGGATCGGAAACACCAGGGCGATGCCGAAGGCGCTCAGCACCGTGGGCAACACCGCCCAGGGCAAATGCGGCACCGGGAACGCCAGGTTGTAGGCAATATTGAGCAGCGCCGACAAGCCGCAGAAGAAGAAGCCAATATTGGCCAGGCGCACGCCGGAAATCTTCCCCGCCGAGCGCCCGCTGAGGAAGGCGCCGAGCACCATGCCGCCGATCGTCGGTGCAAAAAAATAGCCGAACTGCTGCTCGTTCAACTTCAGCATGTCCAGAACGAACGCCGGCGCCGACGTGATGTACACGAACAGCGCGCCGAAATTGGCGGTTCCCGCCAGGGCCAGCAGGCGAAAACGGCCGTTGCCGATGATGCCGCGGTAGGCGCCGGCCAGCCCCTTGAAGTTCAGTGGCAGTCGGCGCTCAGGCGGATGACTCTCCGGCAAGGCTACGGCCGTGGTCAGCATCAGCACCAGGGCGAACGCGGTCAGGAACCAGAAGATCGCCTGCCAGTTGCTCCAGCCCAGGATCCAGCCGCCGATGATCGGCGCGATCGCCGGCGCCACGCCGAAGATCATCGAGATATGGCTCATCAAACGCTGCGCGTCGTCGCCATCGAGCGCATCGCGCACGACTGCCCGGCCGACAATCAGACCGACGCCGGCCGACAAGCCCTGCACCGCCCGGTAAATCAGCATTTCCGGCATCGACGTCGATAGCGCGCAGCCGACCGACGAAAGCGCAAAGACGGCGATGCCGGCAAGGATGACCGGCCGGCGCCCGAGCGCATCCGAGAGCGGTCCGTGCACCAGGGACATGGCGGCATAACCCAGCAGGTACACGCTGATGGTCTGCTGCATGGCGACCTTGCCGACCGACAGGTCGCTGCCCATTACCGCGAAGGCGGGAAAGACGGTGTCGATCGAGAATGGGCCGAGCATGGCCAGCGCGCCGAGAATGAATGCCAGGCGGGCCTTGGAGATGGAAAGATGGGGGATCATTGCGCCGGGGCGATTAAATTCCGTGGCAGCATAGCAGCTGGCTTGAATTGCCCCGACCCGGAACCCATTCCTGAGCGATGAATACCGACGTGCCTGAACTGGCCCTGGGTCGACCCCAGGGCGAACGCGCTACCGTGCAGGTGCTCAAGCGCCTGACGCCCTTCCTGAAGCCGTACGCCGGCCGCATCGCGCTGGCGATGGCCTGTCTGTTGAGCGCCAAGGTGGCCGGATTGGCCGTGCCCATGGTGCTCAAGCGCCTGATCGACACGCTCGGCGTCAGCGCCACGGCGGCGGCGATTCCGGTCGCGCTGCTTCTGGCCTACGGCGGCGCGCGATTGGCCGAGCGCGTGTTCACCGAAATGCGCCAGATCGTATTCGCCCGCGTGATGGCGCGCTCCTCGCGCATGGTCATGCTCTCGGTGTTCCGACACCTGCACTCGTTGTCGCTGCGCTTTCACTTGAACCGCGCCACCGGCGGCGTCACCCGCGACGTCGAGCGCGGTGGCAGCTCCATTTCCGATCTGCTGGACTGGACGCTGTACACAATCCTCCCGACCCTGATCGAGGTCGTCCTGGTGACCAGCGTCCTGGTCTACCTGTACGACATCTATTTCGCGGTTATCACCCTGGTCGTGATCGTCGCCTACGTGATCTGGACGATCAGCGTCACCGAATGGCGCACCAAGTATTATCGCGCCTCGGTCGAAGCCAATACCGATGCCAGCGCCAGCGCGGTCGATTCGCTGCTCAATTACGAGACGGTGAAATACTTCAACAACGAAGAACACGAAGCCTCCCGCTACGACACCAGCCTGCGCCGGATGGAGGAGGCCAACGTCAAGAGTTACAAGACGCTGGCCGTGCTCAACGTCGGCCAGAGCGCAATCATCGCGCTGGGCGTGACCGCGCTGATGTTCAAGGCGGCAGCCGGCGTGGTAGCCGGCAATCTGAGCGTCGGCGATCTGGTGCTGGTCAATGCCTACCTGCTGCAGATGGCGATGCCGCTCAACTACCTGGGCATGATGTATCGCGAGGTCAAACAGGCCCTGACCAATATCGAGCGGCTATGGGGCTTGCTGGAAGAGCAGCAGGAAGTGCGCGACGAGCCGTCGGCCCGGCCGCTGCAGACGCAGCAACCGCGGGTCTCGTTCGAAGACGTGCGCTTCAGCTACGACACGCGCCGGGAAATATTGCACGGCATCCATTTCGAGATTCCACCCGGCCATCGGGTAGCGGTGGTTGGTCATTCCGGCAGCGGAAAATCGACGTTGGCGCGGTTGCTGTACCGTTTCTACGACGTCGACAGCGGCTCGATCCGGATCGACGGTAACGACCTGCGCGCGGTGACGCAGGATTCCCTGCGCACGGCCATCGGCATCGTTCCGCAGGACACCGTGTTGTTCAACGACTCGATCCGCTACAACATCCGCTACGGCCGGCCCGCAGCCACCGACGAAGAAGTGGAAGCGGCGGCGCAGGCGGCGCATATCCACCGCTTCATCCAATCGCTGCCGGATGGCTACGAAACGCCAGTTGGCGAACGCGGGCTGAAACTTTCCGGCGGCGAAAAACAACGCGTCGCCATCGCCCGCGCCCTGCTGAAAAATCCAGCGATCCTGATTTTCGACGAGGCCACTTCCGCGCTGGATTCAGCGAGCGAGAAGGCCATCCAGGCCGAACTCGACCGCATCGCCGTCGGCCGCACCACGCTGATCATCGCCCACCGGTTGTCGACGGTGATGGATGCCGATGAAATCCTGGTGATGGACGCCGGCAATATCGTCGAGCGCGGCAGCCACGCCCGGCTGATCGCCCGCGACGGTCATTACGCCGCGATGTGGCGGCTGCAGCAGCAGAACACCGAGACCGACGCACCCGCCCTCTCGTAACCATGTAGGAGCGGCTTCAGCCGCGATGCCCTTCGCGATGCCCTTCACGAGGCCCTTCACGAGGCCGGTCGCGGCTGAAGCCGCTCCTACAGGCTGCCCAAAAACTGGATAAACTGCGGATTCCGAATACTGGGCGCTTCCGGGTTACGGATGCGCAGCGAGTTCTGATGAAGGACTTCCATTTTCCCGCCAAATTGGACGAGCAACCTGAATTCAAGCGCAGCACGCTGTTCGAGTCCGAAACGCTGGGCGTGGCCGACGTGCGCTGCCGGGGACTTTGCCGGCACAAGAGCGCAGAAGAATGCACCGTCGCGGCGCAATTGATCTTTCCCTACCGCGGCGCATTCGTTCGTCATGTCGGCAGCGATGCGATCGTTGCCGACCCCAACCAGGTGCTGTTCTTCGCGGCTGACGATGTTCATCAAGTCAGTCACCCGGTTCCCGGCGGTGACGCCTGCATCGTGATTACACTTTCGCCCGCTGCGATGGCCGAGTTGGCCGAGATTTCCCGGCTTGGCGACGCGAATCCGCGCAGGCGTACCCTGGATGCCAGCGCGCAGGGTTTGCGTGCGGTGTTGCTGTCTCGGCTAGCCGGCGGCGATGCAACGCAAGTCGAGGCAGAATCCCTCGCCTTGGCGCTGGTGACAAAAACCATGGCCCCCTTGCGCGCCCCGCGCCGCCGCGCGACCCGCTCGAAACTTGCCCTGGTCGACCGGGTCAAACTGTTGCTCGCCAGTTCCACCGCGCAGCGCTTGAGCCTTGGCGAAATCGGCAAGGCAGCGGGCGCGTCCCCGGTCTACCTGACCCAGGTATTCAGTGAGCTCGAAGGGCTGCCCTTGTATCGCTATCAGTTGCGTCTGCGGCTGGCCCAGGCCCTGGCCCGCCTTCCGGGCGAACAGGATCTCGCGGCGCTCGCACAGGATCTGGGCTTTTCCAGCCATAGCCAATTCACCACGCTGTTCCGCCAGACCTACGGCCTGCCACCGGCCGATTTCATGAGGGCGACGAAACGCGTGGACGTCAACGCCTTGCTAAAGATTCTGAAAGCCGGGCCGGCTTGGACATGATTTCCTAGGCACAGCGCAAACACGCGCAATGCCCAGGAGAATGTCATGTCCAAGTCTCAGAAAATCATCCGCGCCGCCACCGGCGGCGGCCTCACTCGGGCGATTCTGCCACTGCTCGCCCTCGGCATGCTGGGCAATGTGTCGGCAGCATCGGTCCCGATCATTGACGAAGCCGCCAAGCTGAGCACGCTCGATCATGCCATGCAGCGCGCGGTGGTCGACCGCGACGCCGCGGCATTCGCGAGCTTCCTGACCGACGACTACGTGCTGATTACATCCAGCTCGAAACGCATCGGAAAGGCCGAGGTCGTCGCCGCGATTACCGCAGCTGACGGCGTGCTGACCGTCAACGATTCCAGCAACCTCGACATCCGCGTGCGCGGCGACACCGCGCTCGTGATCGCGGACTTGCACCAGGTCGGTAGCCAGAACGGCAAACCGTTCGATTATTGGGTTCGGTACACCGACACCTGGATTCGTGAGAATGGCACTTGGCTATGTGTTTCCGGCCATGCGTCGTTGCTATCGGCGCCACTGTGAGCTTCGCGCATGGCGTTTGGTGTGATGGCGTCGATGCTTGTCCACGAGGCTAGCGCAGCATTCGTCCTGTAGAACTTGGCCTTGCTTCTGCCCGTCGACGAAGCGCTCTGTGAAATGGACGCCGGCAATATCGTCGAACGCGGCAGCCACGCCCGGCTGATCGCCCGCAACGGTCATTACGCGGCGATGGGGCGGCTGCAGCAGCAGAGCACCGAAGCCCCCGCCCGTTCTTCCTCTAACCATCAGAGCGGCCTGTGTGGGAGCGGCTGACCAGACATTCGTCTGTTAGAAGCCAGCCGCGATAGCTCTTCCTGGACCTTTGTCCATCGCAACCGCCTTGCTGCATGCGCACGGGATCATTCGCGCCAATGATCAGACACGCTCAGCGCGCGACCGGCGCCGATAGCGGCGCCGCCTTTCGGAAGGCCGCAGCGAATGCATCCATCTGCCTGCGCTCCAGATTCGACACTGCCCAATAGTTCATTCCGCCCTGAGTCCAGTGCGTGATCGTGTAGCCATCACCGGCATCGACGCTGGTCGGCGCCGAATCGGATGCAGACCCGGGCCACTGGAACAGGTTGATCGCATGTAACTGGCGTCGGTAGACGATGGCCGCAACACGCTGTCCGTTCAGCATGTCCAGCCGGCCGCCAACCAGCACAAAGCCATCAACATCCAGATCGCGCACACGTGGGGAGAAATCCAGCTTGCCGTCGAACCATGGCTTGACCGTGTGCTGGCTTGAAGTCGCCACATCGGTCAGGTGTTTCGGCTGCAGCGAGCGCAGGTGATTGGATAGCACATCGGTCATCAGTACCTGGGCAGCCGTCGTGTGCCGCTGCAACGTGACACCGAGCCCGCCGCCGACCAGCAACAGCACGGTCGCCGTTAGCGCGGCAGGCAGTGCGCGCCAACGGTGCATCGGTAGCCGACGCGGGAATGCCTGCAGCGGCGCCGGGGGCGGGATCGAAAATGGAAGAGCCGCCAGCACGCGCGCGCGCGCTGCGTCCGGCAATCGATACTGCGGCGTTGCCCGCCGCAACAATTCCTTGACCTTCGCATGGCATTCCAGCGAACTCGCGCAGGCAGGACACCCAGCCAGATGCCGCACCAGTTGCACGCTGCCGCCAGCATCAAGCTCGTTGTCGAGATAGGCATGGACAAGCAGAATGGCGTCATTGCAAAGCATGATGATGTTCTCCTTGCGCATCGGTGCACAGATGACGCGCGAGCCGATCACGGGCGCGCGCCAGTCGCGACATGACGGTACCCAACTTCAAACCGGTAATTTCGGCGATCTCCTTGTACGAGCACTCCTCGAATTCGCGCAGCACCAGAACCTCGCGAAACTCCAGCGGCAACTTTTCGATTGCCTGGCGCAATTGTCCGGCATCGGCGTCGCGCAATAGCTGCGCTTCCGGCGTTGGCGCATCGTCGACGGCGCCGTGGATAGTCTCGTCGAACTCGTCCTGCAAGGATGCTGCCGCCTGCTTGTGCAGCGTGTAGAAGGTGTTGCGCACGATCGTCAGCAGCCATGCGCGCGCGTTGCCATCGCTGCAGCCATCGTAGTAGCGGTAGGCGCGCAGCATCGCCTCCTGCAGCACGTCCTCGGCATCGTGTTCGGCGCGCGTTAGCCAGCGTGCCAGGCCATGGGCGGCATCCAAATGCGGCAGCACCTGCTGTTCGAAGCGCAGGCTGCGTGCGGACTCGGCGGCGGATAATAGGGAGCGCATCGGTGCTAAGACTGCACCAATAGGCGATTTATTCCCAGTACGGCGCGAGCCGGAACAGACTTCCGGTGCCGGGAATATCTTCGCGACTTGCGCGGTATGTACCAGCAAACCGGCAATACCGCCGGCTGAGGCGAGACCATGCGCAAGCCCACGGAATTTGACAATGCTCGGTTGTCCCCGGTCGAAACTGAGTCGACCCTGGACTCTTCGACAGCACGCCGGCGTTTCCTCAAGTGTATGGCCTGGGCCGGCGCCGGCACCCTGTTTCTGATGAAGGGTGGCGTGCTGGAGGCGAAGAACCTGGATGCGCTCGGCGGAGACGCGGCGGTGCGTGACGCCACCTTCAGCTTCGTTCAGATCAGCGACAGCCATATCGGCTTTCACAAAGAACCCAACCCCGATGTGGTCGCCTCGCTGCACAAGGCAATTGGCAAGATCAATGCACAGCGGCAGGCGCCCGCTTTCATCATCCACACCGGCGATCTCACCCATCTGTCCAAACCCGCGGAGTTCGACACGGTTGCCGAAGTGATGAAAGGCGCACGTACTAAGACGCTGTACGTTCCCGGCGAGCATGACGTGATCGGCGATAACGGCAAGGAATTCTTCCGCCGCTTCGGCACCGGCGGTACCGGCTGGTATAGCTACGACTACGGGGGCGCGCATTTCATCGCCTTGATCAACGTGCTCAACCTGCAGGCCGGAGGACTGGGCCTGCTCGGCCATGAACAGTTGCACTGGTTGAAAAAAGATCTCGCCCATCTTTCCGCCAGCACGCCGATTGTGCTGTTCGCGCATATGCCGCTTTGGAGCCTGTACCCGCAATGGGGATGGGGCACCGACGACAGCGCGCAAGCGCTGGGCTACCTGAAACGTTTCGGCTCAGTCACTGTGCTTAACGGTCACATTCACCAGATCCAGCAGAAAGTGGAAGGCAACGTAACGTTCCACACCGCGCGCTCGACCGCCTATCCGCAGCCGGCGCCTGGCGCGGGCGCAGGCCCGGGGCCGCTGAAGGATCTATCCGCCGGCCCACTGGCAAGCTATCTGGGCATTCGTAACGTGCGCCACGTGCAGGGCAAGCATGACCTCGCCGTTACCGATGAGGCGCTCGGCTAGGCGTTACAGCAACCCATTTCCGTTTGCGCAACTCCAGTCAAGGGACGATTCAATGACCGCACGCCATTTGCTTTTCGCGCCCACGTTACGGGTCCTTGTTTCTGCGACCGCGCTCGCTGCAACGGCGGCGGCGTGCGGCAATGTGCCGCGGAGCGCGATCGGAGTTGCCCAGATGGCGGCAGCCGATGCCAGCCCGCCGCCGGGCCATGCCATGGCGACCAACGCGGTCACGAGCAGCACGTCCGAAGTCAAGAACATGGTTGCCATCGGCGATTTTGCCTTCCAGCCAGCCATGCTGACCGTTGCCGCAGGCAGCAAGGTAGTGTGGACCAATCGCGACGAGGAGCCGCACAGCGTTGTCAGTACCGGAGCCCTGTTTCCCTCATCGCCTGCGCTTGACACCGACGACAGCTACGCGACAGTGTTCGCCAAACCTGGCACTTACAGCTACTTCTGCTCGATCCATCCGCATATGGTCGGCACGATCATCGTGAAGTGATGGGCCGCCTTGCGGCATGCTACGAGATTGTCTAATCAAGCGGCCGGCTGCGTTGGATGCACGAGCGGACGGCATTGTCCGCTTCGTTGCAACGTGCCTAGCGCAGCACTTGTTCGTCCGATACGATCAGCTCACCTAGCCTGGATCTATCTTGTCCTAGCCGGGACCGGGCTCGCGTAGCGCAGCTCTGATGCTGCTCATGTGGCGTGCAAGCGGGGCAGATGCCACTGTTGCACGCTCAGCGAGGGGGCCGATCCATGTTGTATCGAATGCGCGCAGATTTCCAACTGACGATCCTCACACTGTTCGGCGCCTGCACGGTTCTTCTTATACTGCCCTTCGCCGTCTATCGATTCCTCATTGGCGCGACTATCGTCGGCGTCCTGGATACCACCATGGCGCTGTGCATCTGCGCAGCGGTGGTCTATGCCTGGCGCAGCGGCGATACCCGAAGGTCGGGGTTGTTTCTGGTCGTCATCAACACGGTTGGCACCGCCGCCGTCGCAGCGCTACTCGGAGCAGCCGGGCTGTTCTGGATGTACACCACTCTTCTGGCCAATTTTTTCCTGGTCAGCCGCGGCGTGGCCAGCATTTTCACCGCGCTATCGTTGCTCGCGCTAGCCCTGTATGGCAAGCCGTTCGAAACCGCGCCGCAGATGATCTCGTTCCTCATCACCGCTTCGCTGGTGAGCCTGTTCGCTTTCATCTTCGCCGCACGAACCGAAAGCCAGCGTCTCCAGCTCGAAACGCTCGCCACGCGCGACCCCCTGACCGGGATAGACAATCGACGGGCAATGGAGAAGGAGCTGCAGATCGCCGTCGAGACCCACAAGCGCAGCCAGGCTGTATTTGGCTTGGTCATGCTGGATCTGGATCACTTCAAGCGCGTCAACGACCAGTTCGGTCATGATGCCGGCGATCGGGTCTTGATCGCCTTCGCGGACCTGATCCGCAAGTCCACCCGGAAAGTGGATCGTCTGTTCCGCTTCGGCGGCGAAGAATTCGTGCTGCTTCTGCCGGGGGCTGATGTCGTGGGCCTGCAACGGGTCACCGCGAATCTTCGGAACAAGATCGCCACGGAACTGCGTGGTCCGACTGGCCCGGTGACCTGCTCTCAGGGAGCGGCCGTACTGAGCCCGGGTGAAGACTGGCCCTCCTGGTTGGCGCGAACGGATGCGGCCCTGTACCGTGCCAAAGGCAGCGGTCGCAACTGCGCGGTCGTCGACGGCGTCGAGGCAAGCGACGTGCCATAGGTCTGCATGGCCCGGCCTGAACGCTTCATCGTGACATCTCGGGGGCTATGCAGCGGGTTTCTGTCGGTGGCCCGATTGCACAAGATTCGCGGCCAAGTCGTCGGTGAAGAACCGGGTCAGCTGAAATTTTCACGCAAGAAGTCGATCATCACTCGTACCTTGTTCGGCAAATACGCGCGACTGGGATACAAAAGCCAGGCGGCGGTCTCGAAATCGGTGGCTGTCACTCGATAAGCGGGGTACAGGTTCACCAATCGGCCGCGAGCCAGCTCTTCATCAACCAGCCAGTCCGGTAGCAAAACCGGACCGACGCCGGCGACGGCGGCTTGCCTTAACGCCAAGGCATTTGACATCAGGATATCGCCTTCGACGGACACCTCTTCGATGCCTCCCTTGCGGTCTCGAAAGAACCATCGGAGGCGAAATTCCGGCAGCGAAAACAGCAGGCATCGGTGTGTCCGAAGGTCTTGCGGCTTCTTCGGAATCCGATGCGTCTTGAGGTACTCGGGACTGGCGCATACTCGATACTGCGTGCTCATGAGCTTGCTGCCGATCATGGCCGAGTCTTCGCTTGGGCCAAGACGAATGGCCAAATCGACCCGCTCGGCCAGCAGGTCGATGTTCTCGTCGGTCAGCAACAGATCCAGCTTGAGCGCGGGATAACGGGTGCGGAATTCCGAAAGCAGCGGAACCAGGCACTGATATCCGAACGCCGCCGAGGTGGTCAACCGCAAGGTACCCACAGGACCGACGCTGACGGTCAACGCTTCATCGCGGGCATGGTCGAGTTCGTCGACCAAACCCTCGACGCGCGCCAGGTAAAGGTGGCCGGCCTCGGTCAAGGCCACGCGTCGGGTCGAGCGCTGGAACAACCGCATCCCCAGATCATCTTCGAGCGCAGCGACAGCACGGGATACCGAGGACGGGTCCAGATTGTGATCCCTGGCGACGGTCGCGAAGCTGCCCCGGCGGGCGACTTCGATGAATAGCCGAATGTGGGTCGTGTCCATTGCCGCATATATTGCATCAATCTCTTGTTCTATTCACCATTTATGGCAAAACACGCCAGGCGCAGACTGCCGTCTCACTTAGAGCAGAGGAAATACCATGACCTTATCGACTGAACTCAAAGCCATGACCGAAAGCGTGCGCCAGCAGGTGCCCGCGGAAGTTATGGCGACGCTGGAAGCCGGAGCAGCCACACTGCTCGCGTCCGGCGTCGCCAGGAACGTCATCAAGCCCGGCGACCGGATGCCGGAATTCGAACTGCCCGACGCCAACGGAGTGACCGTTCGCAGCCGTGATCTGTTGGTCAAGGGCCCGTTGCTGCTTACGTTCTATCGGGGCAGTTGGTGTCCCTATTGCAACCTCGAACTGAATGCCCTGCAGCAGCGGCTGCCGGATATCCGCGCGAGGGGCGCCTCGCTGGTCGCCATATCCCCGCAGACGCCAGATGCGTCGCTGACCACGCAGATGAAGCACGATTTGAAATTCCCCGTGCTCTCGGACGCCGGCAACAAGATCGCCAGAAAATTCGGGTTGGTTTTCACCTTGGACGACGGCCTCAAGAAGATCTACGACGCGTTCGGCATCGACTTGCTCGCACACAACGGCGACAGCAGTTTGGAATTGCCGGTGCCCGCCACCTACCTGATCGGCAGCGATGGCGTCGTGCTGGCCTCGTACGTGAACTTGGATTATCGCGAGCGACTGGAGCCGGACGTGGCCATCGGCTGGCTGGATGGCAAGGGTCGGTAAGCGGTTTTCGTTCCGGACCAATTTCTTGAGTTTCAGGAGGCTCGAATGGCGCGGGTAGCGGTGTTAGGCGTGGGGGCGATGGGCTCGAGAATGGCCATGGCGTTGATGCGCGCCGGTCACCAGGTAACGGTCTGGAACCGGAGCCCGGATCCGGTCCAGGCTTTGGTTGCCCTGGGAGCCGCTTCGGCGCAAACCCCGCGCCACGCCGCCGCCCAATCCGACTTCGTCATCAGCATGGTTCGTGATGACGAAGCGTCGCGGGCAGTCTGGTTGCACCCGACTACCGGTGCGTTGGCGGACTGCTCACACGCCGTGGCGATCGAGAGCTCCACGCTGAGCCTTGCCTGGGTCAACGAACTGTCGCTAGCCTGCGACAGGACAGGAGTGCGGTTCATCGACGCTCCGGTCGCGGGCTCGAGAGCGCAGGCCGAGGCGTCAAAACTGATCTATCTCGTGGGTTGCGAACCTGCGCTGCTCAGTCTGGCTGAACCAATACTGCGGGCCATGGGCGCATCGGTCTGTCATGCCGGCCCGGTTGGCAGCGGCGCCGCAGTCAAGTTGGTTGTCAACGCCTTGTTGGCCATCCAGGTCGCCGCCGCCGCCGAGCTTCTGGGTTTCTTGCGCGGAGCCGGCGTTGACCAGACTCGAGCGCTGGATATCATCGCGGCTACGCCCGTATGCAGTCTGGCGACCAAGGCCGCCGCCACGGCGATGATTGCCGGGGACTTTGCGCCGGCGTTCCCGGTAGAGCTGGTCGAAAAGGATCTCAGCTACGTCTTGGCAGCGGAACAGCAAGCAGGATCGCTGTTGCCGCTGAGTCATTGCGTCCAACGTCTGTTCAATGAGGCGCTGAAGCGGGGATTCGGCCAGGAAAATATTTCTGCAGTGGCGAAGCTGTGGTGAGGAAGCGTCGCGGGCAGTCTGGTCTCCCGGAGGCGAAGGTTCAGGGCACTTTCGTGTGCGCGTTCAATCGGCCTGCGGCTGACTGCCGACCGCCGGTCGCCATGTGAAGTGAGCCAGCCTTGCCCAGCCCGAACGGCGGCATGTTGACATAGATGTTCTCGTACGTTCCTGGCGAGGCTGCATAGGTCTCGTGCCAGATGCCAACCGAGCCGTCTGTGCCAGCGGCTTTGTTGAACGATTGCCATGCGGGAAGATGTTGTGCCTGTTTGTTCTTGGCATAGGCCAGGAGTTGCTCCATGGAACGCCAGTACTGGATCAGGATGATGGTGCGAGCGAACCACATTTCCGCATGCATGAAACCCAACTCGGGCTGGCGGTAGAGTTCCTTGATCATGCGCGGCATCGCGGTAGCGACAGGCAGCCACTTGTGAACCTTCAACGGGTTGTTGATGCGCATGCCGATCAGGAAGACAACGAAATCACCTTCCAGCTTGGCGGTAAGCCGTTCACGACGAATCATGGGGAATGAACCCTGACCTTTGACATGGTGAGTTTGGCCCAATTCGCCGGGACATGTCTGCTCGCTGGATGGGCTAGCTGCTTTGGGACGACCAAGCCTCCCTATGGGCGATTGCGGTCCCACGCTGACGGCTCGCCATAATCTTCTTTGCAGAGCGACGTGATCGCTGCGATGGCCGCGCTCGGTGAAAAGATGAGACAGCTCCGTACTTGTTGCCGAGAGAATTGCACGGATTGTCGTGCAACGATTGACAGGCCCTCCGCCCGTGGCGACTCGCCTCATAATCCCAGTACGGACAGCGACGGATGATCATCCGGACGACGGCCGAGTGGCCAGTGGAACTTGCGTTCCGATTCCGCGATTGGAATGTCGTTGATGCTGGCGATTCGCCGCATCATCAGGCCATTTTCATCGAATTCCCAGTTTTCGTTTCCATGGGAGCGAAACCAGTTTCCGGACACGTCCCGCCATTCGTAGGCAAAACGAACCGCGATACGAGCATCGCTGCAAGTCCACACCTGCTTGATCAACCGGTACTCCAGCTCTCGTTGCCACTTGCCGACCAGGAACGCGATGATGGCTGTCCGCCCGGTGATGAACTCGGCCCTGTTGCGCCACTGACTGTCGACGGTGTAGGCGAGCGCGACCCGCTCGGGATCGCGCGAGTTCCAGGCATCTTCGGCCAGCCGTGCCTTTCGTTCGGCGCTTTGCTTCGAAAACGGGGGCAGGGGTGGGCGGCTGGCATCAGGATTCATGTCGGTTCCTGGAAGAGGGGTTGCGAAAGTCGCAGATCAAGGACGAGCTCCGTGCCGCCGGCGCGGGAGACGCAGGTGGCAAAGGCGCCGCCCGCGCGCTCGGCGTCCGTCAGAATCTGGTCGCGGTGGTCGGCGCTGCCAGCCAGGCACGCGACAACGCAGGTGCGGCACACGCCCGCACGGCAACTCGATGGGACGGCGACGCCGACACGTTCCAGCGCCTCGAGCGCGGTCTCATTGGCCTCAACTCGAATACGCTGGCCGCCGCTTGCGATCACGATGTCGAAGGGCTGATCATCGGTTGTCGCAAGCGCCTGGAAGCGCTCGAAGCGCACGGCGTCGCACGCGCAACCTTTCGCTCTGGCGGCTTGCTGAACCGCATCGATCAGGCTGGGCGGTCCACAGACATAGACGAAAGTGCCGGGGAGCGCCCGCTCAAGCGCGGCAGCGCAGTCGAGCCGGCTACCGCTGTCGGCGGCGTGCAGCGTGAAGTCAGGTCCAAGCATGGTCGACAGCTCCACCGCGTAAGCGGCTTCGAGTTGCGACCGCGCGGCATAGTGCATGCGCACGCTCCTATTGCCTGCTTTCAGAACCATGGCCATCGCCCGCAGGGGCGTGATCCCGATGCCGCCGGCGACCAAGAGCGCCGGGCGATCGTCGTCGTGAAGCGGGAAGGCGTTGCCCGGCATCGCGCAGCGAAGCACCAGGCCAAGCGCGTAGTCGCGATGCACTGCGGCTGAGCCGCTGAGTTCGTTGCCATTGTTGAGCACGGCGATTTCGTACACGTCCCCTCGTTCCGGGTCGGAGCAGATCGAATACGCCCTGGACTCCTGATGTCCATCAGGAAGTCGAACCGGGACGATCAGATGTGCGCCAGCGGCAATCGGCGGTAGCGCATCTCCATCGGTTCGGCGAAGTTCATAGCCCCGGATTCGGGGAGTCAGCTGACGAACGCCGGAAACCACAAGTTCCAGGGGGCCGTTGCCTAGGGCATCGATCGGCGCGAGTGCCGCTCCCTCCTCGGCAACGCGCAGCCGTTCCAGTAACGGGGCGATTCCTTTCTGGATCTCGGCTTCGGTGAAACGCGGCGTCAGGTGCTGCGGACAGTTCCAGTCGAATGCCTCGACGGCGACGACCACGGCACGCTCGACACGCGCGTCGTAGCCGTTGTCACGCAGCTTGTCCAGAGTGTCGGGCTCAGCGCGCGCGTCGATGAGTCGCGCATGTCCAATGATCTTCAGTCGCCGCCGGTTCGGGTAGTCGACGAGGATTAGCGAGACGCGACCGTCGTGGCCAAGGTTCCCGACGCTGATGTACTGGCGGTTGCCTCGGTAGTCGGCAAAACCAATGGTTCCGCCATCCACTACCTTCAGAAACCCCGCGGGCCCGCCGCGGTGTTGGACATACGGCCAGCCGGTCTCGGAGACCGATGCCATGTAGAAGCTGTTCCGCGCCGCTATGAAGGCGCGCTCCTGGTCGCCGAGACGGTCACGCGCCGGAGCAGGCGAATCGCCGAAGCGCTCATTCGCGCCACGAGAGCCCATCCTGCTCTGCACCGCCCTGACGGCCGCTGTGAACATCACATGTGCGAAACGCTGCGTCATGACGTGCCTTGAAACGAAAATAGCGACGCCCGGTGGGAACGTGCGACCGGGCGTCGCCAGGGCGATCAGGCCGCCTGCAGCAGCTTCACTTCCGGAAAGTCAATGGCGATCCTGGACGACTTGCCGATCATGTTGGTGAAGATATTCAGCGCGACATGCGCAATCACTTCGACCAGCTCGGCATCGTCAAGCGCGGCCTTCGCGGCGTCGAATTCTGCGCTGGTCACATCGCCCGAACTCGCGGCCAAGGCCTTGGCGAAGGCCACCGCGGCGGCGGCCTTGGGATTGGCCGACGTGCCCCGGCGCGCCGCCTGGATCTCGGCATTGTCCAGGCCGACCTGGCTGCCAATGGCCGTGTGCGCGGATACGCAGTACTGGCAGCTATTCTGCTCGGCCACCGCCAGGGCAATGCGCTCGCGGGTCTGGTGATCGAGAACGCCTTTTCCAGTAATGGCGAACAGGCCAAGGAAGCCTTCGAGCGCCGTAGGCGAGTTGGCGAGCACGCGGATGAAGTTCGGCGTAATTCCGAGTTTTGCCTGCACGGCATCAAGCAGCGGCTTGGCCTCGCCGGTGGCGGTTGCGGGGTCGATAACGGTAATACGGGACATGAATATCTCCTGGGTGGGTGGCGGCGATGGAGTTACCCACCGCCATCGGAAATATGGGCCCAGAACGCTATGATGATAATTGGGTAATTTGACATTTCATTGTTGCATCAGGTGAAATAATAAAATGGACCGAATCGACAGGCTGAGGACCTTTCTCGCGGTCGCCGATCACTCGAGCTTCGCCGAAGCCGCGAGGCGATTGCGCCTGTCACCGGCGGCGGCGACGCGGGCGATTGCCACGCTTGAACGCGATCTGGGTGTCGCGCTGTTCCGAAGGACCACCCGATCGGTGCGCCTGACCGACGAAGGCGCCGCCTATCTCGAGCGGTGTCGCCACGCGCTCGACGAGCTCGATGACGCGGCTCGGTCGGTGCGAGGCGAGAACGCGGAACCGCGCGGAACGCTTTCCATCACCGCCCCCATCGTCTTCGGCCGCATGCATATCGCGCCGATCGCCGGCAGGATGATCAAGGCCTTCCCCCAGCTCAATGTCCGGCTGATGTTGATCGATCGCCTGGTGGGCCTGGTCGAGGAAGGCATAGACGTTGCCGTGCGAATCGCCGACCTGGCCGACTCGTCGCTGCATGCGGTAAGGATCGGCGAAGTGCAGAGAGTCCTGGTGGCAAGCCCAGGCTATCTGCAATCGCGCGGCGTACCGCGCACACCGGCCGAGCTAGCCGGGCACGACATCGTCGCGTTCGAGAATCTCGCTCTCAACAATGAGTGGCGTTTCAACGCTTCAGCGCGTCAGGCTTTCAGATTCGAACCGCGCCTGCTGCTCAACAACGCCGATGCGGCAATAGATGCCGCCATGGCCGGCCTGGGCATTACCCGCGTCCTGTCCTATCAGGTCGCAAGTCATGTCGCGGAAGGTCGTCTCGAACATGTCCTGCCGAATCTTGCGCCGCCGCCTGTCGCAGTGAGCCTATTGTTCCAGGGTAATCGCCGACGCTCGCCGAATGTACGGGCTTTCCTGGCGACTGCCCATGAGTACTTCAGGGAGTTCCCGCTGCCAAGAGTTTCTGGCGTCGTTGCAGGCATCCCGCAGATCAGATCGCCGCCAACGAGACAACAGTAAGAACCACCACGGCAAACATCGGGTGTGAGAGTCCGAATCCGTTCACTGTCAGAGGCCACGGCCAACTCTTGCATCGAATGATGATCACAGCCAGGCAAGGTGGCGGTCGACGGTGTTCAGTCCATAACCGGGGCGCGGTGTTGACGATCTTGCCCGTCTTGGTTGGCTTCACCACAATCGTGACCGTAAGCTGCACCCCACTTGCCAGCGTGCCCATGTTACAGGTCATCAGCGGCGCGCCACTGCAACTGCCTTGCGTAGCGGTCGCGGAAACAAGGGTGACCAAAGAAGACAGAGTGTCGGTGAGCGTGATACCCGTAGCGGCCGCCGGACCGATGTTGATGACGGTCAGGAAATAGGAGAGGTTGGTCTTGACCTTCACCGGGTTGGGCGCGGCTGTCAAATTCAGGACGAGGTCGTCGTTAGTGTCGACGGGCGCTAGTCTGGTCGACCGGCCGGAACTGCGCCGAACGCGGCAAATAGCCTCCCTATTCTGTAGAATCTGGATCAGTTCGTTTCCCAGTTGTTGCGCCGGTCGATGGAGAAGTCAGTGAAGAGGTTGTTCGTTGCTTGCGCGCTTGTGCTGGCATATTTTGCCGCGCCCGCGATTGCCTCCAGTGCCGATTCGGCCGTTCCGGCCAGCATCGAACCCGCGCCCGAGGTTTCGGAAACTTCCCCCGAAGCGGTCGCCGCAAAGCGCAACCTGCTTTCGCTGGATTCGAAATCGCTGGACGTCTACGTCGATGTCTTGTTGGTCGACGATATTGGCGGCAGAACCGATGGCGTCCACGAAGACGCCAACGCATTTCTGCTCGCGGCGATTGAGCGCGACATCCGACACGCAGTACCGCGCGACGTGCAGATCAGCAATGTATTGCTGGCGAATGGTTCGTTGTTGGACCCGGACATGAAGCTGGTGTACGCGAGCCGCGGCAAGGCGACTGCGACTGAATTCGTAGGGCAAGCCACTAGCGCCGGCGAGAATGTGCCCCTGACGGAAGCTTCAGCGGAATTCCTTCGCAATGTCATAACGCGTTCCGCCGAAGGGAAGCGGCGCGCGGCGCATTTCGATGTCGCGCTGCCAGACGGCGGACTGTATGGCAGTTCGCGCTACCTGCTTCTCGTCCAGGCATCTGCCCGGCAGGTTCCGTTCGGAAAAACGCTGGCCGTCGGCATGGCCACGGGCATGCTCACCGGCTGGATGATCATGCCGATGTCCGGCGCTTCGACAACCATCGCGCTGATCGACAAGCAGGACTCGAAAGTGCTTTGGGCCATGCAACGGACTGACAAGGGCTTCAACCAGATTCAGATCATGACCATGAAGTTGGTCCGCAGCTTCGGCCGCGCGTTGCCCGCCGAAACTGAAGTTGCGCCGCCTGCGGTCGAGTTCGACATCAGCGCTGGCTTCAAGAGCCTGAGGGAAGCCAAGCTCGCGCTCCGAGCCGAGAAAATAACCAAGACCGAGTACTACGCGGTTGCTGCCGAGCTGCAGCAAAAATACCGGGACGCGCTGACCAAGCTGCGACAGCGCGAGAAGTCGGGCGAGATAAGCAAGGCAGCCCTCGAAATCCTCTCAATCCAGGCCGAACTCGACTACACCGGCGGCTGATCCAACCACCCGCCCCCTTGTAGGAGCGGCTTCAGCCGCGAACGCTTCGCCGTGGATTCGCAAGGAGCTATCGCGGCTGAAGCCGCTCCTACAGGGGCACCTAGAATGGTGGGGGCATGCCCAGGTAGGGGGCCGCCAGCCAGTACAGGGCGAACAGCACCAGCAGGATCATGGCGAACTTGAACAGGAACCCGACTACTTTGAGTGCCAGGTAGATACCGATTATCACAATGACGATTGCCAGCCAGCTCATCGCTCAGGGTTCCATGACCATCAAAGTTCATTGTAGCCCAGGACATGGGACGGCTCCTGACTGCAGGCAAAAGGCCGGTCCGGCGGGCCGGCCAAACCAGCTAGAATTGCCGCTGCAAAATCGCTCCCCTGAACCGCCGTGAAGTTCCCATGACCGAACCCGCCCGCCCCAGCTTCCATGGCTTCGAGCAGATCCCGCTGCGCGAATACGCCGAACGCGCCTATCTCGATTATTCGATGTACGTGGTGCTCGACCGCGCCCTGCCCTTCCTCGGCGACGGATTGAAGCCGGTTCAACGCCGGATCATCTACGCGATGAGCGAGCTGGGCCTGGGTGCGGCCGCCAAGCCGAAGAAATCGGCGCGCACCATCGGCGATGTGATCGGCAAGTTCCACCCGCACGGCGACAGCGCCTGCTATGCGGCCCTGGTGTTGATGGCGCAGCCATTTTCCTATCGCTATCCGCTGATCGAAGGCCAGGGCAACTTCGGCTCGACCGACGATCCGTCGTCGTTCGCGGCGATGCGTTATACCGAATCCAAACTGACGCCGATTGCCGAAGTACTGCTCGGCGAGCTCGGCCAGGGCACGGTGGATTGGAGCCCGAATTTCGACGGCACGCTGCAGGAACCGAGCTGGCTGCCGGCGCGGTTGCCGCATCTGCTCCTGAATGGCACGACGGGCATCGCCGTCGGCATGGCCACCGATGTGCCGCCGCACAATCTCAATGAGGTCGTCAGCGCCTGCGTCCGCCTGCTCGACGATCCCGATGCCAGCGTGCGCGATTTGTGCGAGCACGTGCGCGCGCCCGATTATCCGACGGCGGCTGAAATCATCACGCCCGCCGCCGACCTGCTGGCCATGTACGAAACCGGCAACGGCAGCGTGCGCGCGCGCGCCACGTTTGTCCGCGAAGGCCAGAACCTGGTGATCACCGCGATGCCCTATCAGGTGTCGCCGTCGAAGATCATGGAGCAGATCGCCGCGCAGATGCGCAGCAAGAAACTGCCGTGGCTCGAAGACCTGCGCGACGAATCCGATCATCAGAACGCCGTGCGCCTGGTGCTGGTGCCGCGCTCGAATCGCGTCGACTACGAAGCCCTGATGGGCCATCTGTTTGCCACCACCGATCTCGAGAAGAGTTTCCGGGTCAACCTCAACATCATCGGCCTGGACGGGCGGCCGCAGGTCAAGAATCTGAAGAGCTTCCTGGCAGAATGGCTGAATTTCCGACTGGAGACGGTGCGCAAGCGGATGCGTTTTCGGCTCGAGCGCGTCGAACGCCGCCTGCACCTGCTCGAGGGCTTGCTGATCGCCTTCTTGAACCTGGACGAAGTGATCCGCATCATTCGTACCGAAGACGAAGCCCGGGACGCGCTGATCGCGCGCTTTGCGCTAAGCGAGGAACAAGCCGACTACATCCTCGAGACCAAACTGAAGCAACTGGCGCGGCTGGAGGAGATGAAGATCCGTGGCGAGCAGGACGAACTGGCCAAGGAACGCGACAAGCTGATCGCGACGCTGGGCTCCCCGGCGAAGTTGAAGAAACAAGTCAAGGACGAATTGCTGGCCGACGCCAAGAAGTTCGGCGACGCGCGCCGTTCGCCGCTGGTGCAACGCGAGGCTGCCCAGGCGATCAGCGAGAGCGAGTTGATTCCCAGCGAACCGGTTACCGTGGTGCTGTCGGCCAAGGGCTGGATCCGTGCCGCCAAAGGGCACGAAGTCGACGCTGCGACCTTGAATTATCGCGAAGGCGATAGCCTGCTGCAGGCAGTGCGCGGGCGCAGCACGCAACAAGTGGCTTTTCTCGATAGCACCGGGCGAAGCTATTCCACGCTCGCCCACACATTGCCATCGGCACGCGGCAACGGCGAACCGTTGACCGGCCGCTTCACCCTGCCCAGCGGTGCGCGCTTCGTTGGCGCGGCGATTGCCGAAAACGACACGCGCTTCGTCGTCGCCTCCAGCTTCGGCTACGGCTTCGTCACCCGCTTCGAGAATTTCACCGGCCGCAACAAGGCCGGCAAGCAACTGATCAATACCGACGATGCCGCGGAAATCCTGCAGCCGGCGCCGGTTACCGACACCAGCAAAGACTGGATCGTCTCAGTCACCTCGGGCGGGCACCTGCTCGCGTTTCCAGTCAGCGAATTGCCCGAGCTCGACAGGGGCAAAGGCAACAAGCTGATCCAGATTCCGCCGGCCAAGCTTAAGTCAGGCGAGGAACGCGTCATTGCGGTCGCCAGTGTGCGCCAGGGCGGCGAACTGACGCTGTACTGCGGCCAGCGCCACATCACGCTGGGCTGGCGCGACCTGCAAGCCTACGAAGGCACCCGCGCCTCACGCGGCAACGCCCTGCCTCGCGGCTTCCAACGCGTCGACTCCGTCGAAGCCACCTGACCCCAGCTCCTGTAGGAGCGGCTTTAGCCGCGATAAGCAGTTCGACGAAGCAGGGAATCGCGGCTGAAGCCGCTCCTACAAATGCGGCAAGGTCAGGCCAGGGCGGCTACGTGGACTCCGGCGATGGCGCGACCGGACGGATCGGCCGCGCCGGCAAATGCGGGGTCCCAGGCAATCGCGGTGGCAGACGAGCAGGCAATCGACGGGCCGCCCGGGACGGTGCTCGCGCAGCTGTCGCCAGGAAACGCCTGCGCAAACAATCGGCGATAGAGCAATGCCTCCTTGGTGCCCGGCGTGTTGTACGGAAACGCCGCTGCGGCATCGGCCAACTCGGAATCGCTGATTGACTTCTCTGCGTGCGCCTTCAGCGAATCGATCCAGCCGTAGCCGACGCCGTCGCTGAATTGTTCCTTCTGCCGCCACAGGATGCTGTCCGGCAAGGCGCCGGCGAAGGCTTCGCGCAGCACCGCCTTTTCGATCCGGCCAGGGCGCGTGCGTTTGTGCTCGGCGTCCATCGACATCGCGACATCGAGGAATTCCAGATCCAGAAACGGTACGCGCGCTTCCACGCCCCAGGCCGCCATCGCCTTGTTGGCGCGATTGCAGTCGTACAGATGCAAGGCATCGAGCTTGCGCACGGTCTCCTCGTGGAAAGCCTGCGCCGAGGGCGCCTTGTGAAAGTACAGGTAGCCGCCGAATATTTCGTCCGCGCCTTCGCCCGACAGCACCATCTTCACGCCCATCGCCTTGATGCGGCGCGCCATCAGGTACATGGGCGTCGACGCGCGAATGGACGTGACGTCATAGGTTTCGATATGCCGGATGACGTCAGCCAGGGCGTCCAGTCCTTCCTGCACGGTGAACTTGAACTCGTGATGACTCGTGCCCAGCGCCTCGGCCGCGATGCGCGCCGCCGCCAGGTCGGGCGAGCCCTCCAGCCCGATCGCGAACGAATGCAGGCGCGGCCACCAGGCTTCCTCGCGGTCGTCGGCTTCCACCCGCATCCGCGCGAAGCGCGCGGCGCAGGCGGCAACCAGCGACGAGTCCAGGCCACCGGATAGCAACACGCCGTACGGCACATCGGTCATCAGCTGGCGATGTACCGCGGCTTCGAAGGCGCGGCGCAACTCTGCGGGACCAACCTCGACCTCGCGCGTCGCTTGATGGTCGCGCCAGGCACGCGTCCAGTAGCGCACCGGCACGCCGATCCGGCTGTCGAGATAGTGGCCGGGTGGAAAGACTTCGATGTCCTCGCACACACCCACCAGCGCCTTCATTTCCGAGGCAACGTAAAGGCGGCCCTCGGCATCGTGGCCCAGGTACAGCGGGCACACGCCAAGCGGATCGCGAGCGATCAGATAGCGTTGCGCGTCGCGGTCCCAGAGTGCGAAGGCGAAGATGCCGTTGAGCCGGCCGAGAAAATCGACGCCGTGCTCGCGGTACAGCGCATTGATCACTTCGCAATCGGACTCGGTCTGGAATGCGTGGTCCTGGCCCAGCCCATGCTGGAGTTCACGGTGGTTGTAGATCTCGCCATTGACTGCCAGCACCAGGCCGCCGTCGGCCGAACGCAAGGGTTGCGCGCCGGACGAAACACCGACGATGGCCAGTCGCTCGTGCACGAGCACGGCATGTTCGTCTGCGTAAACGCCGCTCCAGTCCGGGCCGCGGTGGCGCTGGCGCATGCTTTGCGCCAATGCCTGCTGGCGCAACGCCGGCAGATCAACGCCTGGGGCGATGTCGAAGATTCCGAGGATCGAACACATGATCATTCCTTTTCGAGGGCACAAATGGAAACGGCCCGCACTGTTTCAGTGCGGGCCGTCTGGGATTCAGGGATTGCGGGAGCGCAGCGCCTAATCGTCGACCCGCAGAGGGGCGTTCGGATTATTGTTATTGCGATTATTCAGGCGCGACGCGGCAGCCGGGAGCTCGGTGCAGGTGAAGGCAGTCGGGGCGGTGCGATGGGTCATGGGTCGACTATAGCCAAATCCTGGACCGGCGCAAGCCCCCGGAATTCAGCACGGGCGCCCGGTCTGCGTGCAGGTCTTGTGCACGATCTCGTGCGGTGGCGCTCCGGACATACACTCCGGGCGAAAATGGGTTTATAAGTTCAGTTGGCGAGCATGCGCGAAATCGCCAATGCCCACGCGGTCATTCGCGCCAGGGAGGAAAGCCCATGAACGCACGCAGTCGAAACTTGTCGATCGGCCGTCCCGGCATATTCGGAACAATCGCGCTGGGCGTTGCCGTATTCGCCGCCCAGGCCGGGGCAACCGCAACCGTAGCCGCGCCGGATGTCGACGATCAGGCGCTGGTGGAATGCAGGCTGCCGCCGCAAATTCGCACTCTGGGCCGGGAGGCAACCTACCTGGCTGGAGGCCGGACGATTCGCGCCTCGGTGGCCGAGTGCAAAGTGCGTGGCGGCAGCTACCACGGCCAGGGACCGGGAGCACTTGCCGGACGCGGCTCGGAGACGTGGGCCGCGCGCACTCCGGTGGCCGTGATCGTCGGCGGCGACAAGGCGCAGGCCGCGTGTCCCAGAACCGGTGTGGTTAGCGGGCTCTCAGGCCGGGGCACGCTCTCGGTTCGCAAGGCGCCTTCGGTCGCCTCCAAACGGGTCGATGGCCTGAGCAATGGCGAAACCGTTTTCATGTGCGACTGGTCGGCTGCCGGCGAGTGGGTCGGCGTCGTCTATTCGCGCGAAAGCGGGGCCGACTGCGGCGTGTCCAAGTACATCCTGCTGCCCAAGCCGTATGCGGGAACCTGCCGTTCTGGCTGGGTGAGTTCGAAGTACGTGAAATAGCGCGCAACCGCGGCGCACGAATGAATTTGGACTGGCGCACGCCCCGGGGCAATGCGAGCATTCGCGGAACCGATCGGAGCCCACGATGACTCGACTACCGCGCCTGTTTGCACGCCTGGTTCTGTTGTTCCTGCTGCTCGTCGCTCTCGCAGCGCTCGCCGTCTGGTGGGCGATGCGTGGCAGCCTGGCCGAGCTCGATGGCGAGCTTTCGCTGCCCGGACTCACCGCCACGACCCATGTCGATCGCGATGCGCTCGGCGTGGTCACCATCCGGGCGGCAAACCAGGCCGACGCCGCGCGCGCGCTCGGCTTCGTGCATGGACAGGAGCGCTTCTTCGAGATGGATCTGCTGCGCCGTTCGGCCGCCGGGGAATTGTCGGAACTGTTCGGTCACATCGCATTGGAAAAGGACAAGTCCATCCGCGTTCACCGGCTGCGCACGCGCGTGCAGAAAAACATGCGCGCAGTCGCCGGGGACAAACTTCCCCTACTGATCGCCTACACCGAAGGCGTCAATGCCGGCCTGAACCGCCTGCGCACACGGCCCTGGCCCTATCTGCTACTTGGCGTGCAACCCAGCGCATGGCAGCCGGAAGACACCGCACTCGCGGGATACGCGATGTTTTTCGATCTTCAGGACGAATCCAACTCCCGCGAACTCGCCCTGTGGAAGATAAGGCAGACGGTGCCGACGGCCCTGTATGAGCTGATTCGTGCCGATGGCACTGAGTGGGATGCGCCCTTGATCGGCGCGGCGCGCGGCAACGTCGCCCTGCCCGGCCCGGGCCAGCTCGATTTGCGCAAGTTGGCGATGCCAAGGCTCGACGCCGACGGCGAAGATTCCGAGCC
>Ga0209211_10001029_pt1 | contig 54891 bp, 40 predicted proteins | sample RifGroA2_FD_183992 | JGI IMG/M metagenome (GOLD analysis project Ga0209211, IMG submission 183992) | Groundwater microbial communities from Rifle, Colorado, USA - Groundwater A2 (SPAdes) (version 2) | ecosystem: Environmental > Aquatic > Deep subsurface > Groundwater | place: Rifle, Colorado... | reverse complement strand
ATCGAACACCTACTGCCGCACCGTTGGCAGCCGACGGGCTGATCACGCTCGTCCGCTGACCGCGAGGTGTCTACGCCGGACGCTTACCTCGCCGTGGCAGAACGGCCGGATCGAGCGCTTCTTCGGTACCTTGAAATCGCACCTACAGTGCCTGCGCTTTCTGGATGCTTGGCACGTGGTGCACGGGCTGGAGGAATTCAGCTACTACTACAACCACGTCCGCGGCCACCAGCACCTCGGCGGCCGAACCCCGGCCGAGGCGTGGCAGGGCGTGGATCCGTATCGGCGTGCCGCGCGGCGTTGTTTATGGTTCGAGGGTTGGGGCGGCCGCTTGCGCGGCTGGCAGTTGCAGCACTAGCCGCCCGCCCCTCGACCACTGGATTGACAAAGACCATCGGCGCCGTGTCCGCAGGCCCGCTCGGCCGAAATCAGCCGTTACGCCCGTTTCGGGCGGTGATGGCGGTGAAACGATCAAAATTTCGACCACCGACCCGCCGTTGGAACCTTGAATTCGCACTGGCGAGTAGAAAAATAACTCGTCAGCGGTGAAATTTTCTGGTGTCCGTAGTGCGGACGGGACACCCATCGTCTCGCTCCTTGGAAATCCTGCGCGAGAGTGCGGCATGCCGTGGGTTGACTGGAACGTGTCTCGGCCGGACGCTTACGGTGGATCTGCGTGAGTGGGGATGGGGGAAGCACCCGAGCAACGAGGCGGCACGCGCCGTGGGGCGCAGCCGCACGGTGCGGGCTAAACACATTCCTGCATGCGCGTTGTGGATGCAGACCGTCGCGAGGCAGGAGCCGAGCGTGACTGGGCGAAGCGCGCCAACCAACGAAGCCGGCCAGGACGGCCGGTCAGAGCTGGCGCGGCGCTTGCTGCGGAGCGGAACGGAGCCGCCGGGGCGGCGCAGTGCAGCGCAGTTGCAAGCGACGTGACAGCGGTGGGGACATAATCACATGCCGCCTTTGATTGACGCCCAAGTCCGATCGCACTCGATTACATCGTGCTCTCGGTCGAGTCTCACGAAGCTTGGAAGCTCTAGGGTCTTTTCAATTAGATCGAAGTCAATAGGGCCTGCAAAAAAGCAATAGAAGCCCGTCCTATTTTCGCCCCATCGATAATCTCGAGCCAGGCTATTTCCACTCTTCAACAAGAGATCGACTATCGGCTCGAGATGAGTATAGACGGGCCGCGCTCCTGGATCGAAGTGGATCTTTGTTCTCGCGCTCAATGGATGTCCTGCCTCAACATGTTGTTCGTGATTTCATCAATCGGCGTATACATCGGCGTCCTAAGATTAGAGAGATCCAATAATTGCACAGGCTTCAGATTCGTTTGGAATTCTGGGAGCAAATACATCTGCTCTAGCGATTGGTACTGGCCAGGATTGAAGTATGGATTAGCCGTAGTTGGACCACTAGCCACGCCACCAAGCGGAATATCCTCAGCGACCTGGTAGATCTGTGCGTAGGGCCGGAAGGCCTGGCGCCCTCCAAGGAATATCTGCAGCCCTTGATTCAATGCATTCGCATCGATAGTGCCATTGGCAAGCCGCGCGCTTTGTATCGACTCAAGAGGTGTGAAGTAACTGCTAACAGGTACGCCGTCGCCCGTATGCGTTAGCTGGACCACGAACCTTCCACTTGGCAACGACGTATTCTTTAGCTGGTCAACTCCCCAATACGGAAATTCGCCTTGGAAGCGCGCTGACGCGGACGCTGCATCATAGTTCGCTGTCGCCGTTGCAGTGAAGCGAGCGGCACCTGTTCCAAACATCATCTCCGACGCCTGAATCTGCACCGGCATCAGACCAGCCATTATGAATGGACCTGCTTGCCTTCCGGCTGCAGCAACTGCATTAGTTGGCTCAGAAAATGGGACCCAATAATCTTTGTCCGTTTTGTGGACAAATTCTCCATCTACCAAGGAGATCGGATGGGAATCCATTCCCTTCCCGTACCACAGCGCCACCTCGTTGGCGGCCCCTTTGGCAGACTCAAGAAGGTAAGTGCCCATGGTGCGCGCATCGCGACCGATCTGATTGGTTTCCCATTGCCGATACGCCGCTGCACTCCCATGCCCCAGCCACGTGCGCGGGCGAGATGCCAACTCTGCCTTAAGCGCAGCGGCCTGCCTTTTCTCAAGTGCGATCTGCGCCAAGGCTTGTGCCGGATGATCTTGCCAATAGCGAGCGATCGGATTGCGTTCTGGAGTCACTTTGACGGTTGCGAACTGCGTCAGCGTAGCGTCCGCATTTGTATTGCTGTAGCCGTTGTTGTAGTACGCCACCACCGAGTCGTAGGTTAAGTTGGCTGGTGGCGCGAAACCCTTGTACTTCGCATAGTCCGCCACCTGTTTTACCCAAGCTTGCTTCTCTGCCTCGGTGGCTCCGGGCGCCCCGGTTGTCGATGTGCCGCTGGGTGTTCCCGACGCGGGGAATTGTCCCGACGCCGTAATCACCTGCGGCGCCATGTTCAGAGCACCCATCGGATTCGCCGGCAACTGACTCACTGTCACAGGTGCAGCATCTTCACCGAGACCGAAGGTTTCTGCTTCGTACGCCGATGGTTTCGGAGCGCCGCCGCTCTGCATGCCCCGCACAACCGCATTCCCCAACGCATTGCCGAAGGCGTCCGCAGCGATCTGCCCGTAGTCAACCTTATCATCAAAGCCGAAACTTCTGCGCACGTGCAGGCTAACCACGCCGCCGATCATTCCATTGGCGAAGTCTTTTCCGATACTGCCGGTCGTCTGCACGCCCCCTTTGAATTCCGGATTTAGATGTAGCTTGTTCCCGATTGCTGATGTGACGACACTCGCGACAGCTCCGGCCGCGATGCTTCTCCAGCTGAAGTGTGTGTCCTTGACTCCGGCGATTCGGTTACCAACATAGCCTGCGGCACTATTTGCGACCGCCAAAGCGGCTGCCTTGGCGTACTGTGCTCCCTTCAACGCTTGGCTTACGGTCCCAAGCCCCGCAGCCTCGCCAATTCCTGCTGTTATTGCGTTTGTAATGCCGGCACCCACGGCCTGTCGCAGACTGAAGTGATCGACCACCCCAAGCGCCTTGCCAACCACTTGGCCTGCGATGCTGCCCGCCACGCCACCTACAAATGCACCCGCGACAGTTGCCGCAAAGCCCGCAGCAGCGATTGCGCCTGCAGTTGCCGCTGCTCCACCAGCGGCTGCGGCAAACATCGGCCCTAGGAAAGTTGTTGCTGCACCGGCCGTATAGATCGTCACCACAATCGCCACAATGATCATGATGATCATGCCGATGCCGCCACAGCCCGCCGCCTGCGGCTTCGCAATATACGGCGTCCCCGGCTCCGTCGGCCCGATCACTTCCGCCGGGTTGTACGGCTTGAATGTTGCCGAGTCGTTCTTGTTGGTCTGCACCTGCGGCGTTTTCAGCATCTGCCCGGTGAACAGGGTCTCGTCGGTTACCGCGTTGGCGTCGGCCAGCACGTACCACAGGCTGGAATTGCCGTAGACGCGCTGGGCAATCGACTGCAGCGTGTCACCGTCGTTCACGGCCACCAGGCCGGCGCCGGTGTCGCTGTTCTTGAATGTGGTCAGCTTGTCGGCGACGTTGATCACGCCGGCTTCGTTGACCTGGCCGACCTGTTGGCCGTTGCTGTAGACGAAGTGCTGATTGAGCGTCTTGCCCAGCCAGGCCACGCGCTCGGCTTCGGTCAAGGCTTGCCATTGCGCCGTGGTCAGCAAGTTGGGTGTCGGGTTCAGGTTCGGCGTGTAGCCGCCGACTTCCTGCTTGAACACGCCGTCCACGAGTTGGCCGTCACGCCGGGTCAGGATGCCGCCTTCGGCGTCGTAGCTGAAGAAGCGCTTGCTGGTCAGCTCGGTGTCGTAGTCGGTCAGCGGCGTGGTTTCGGTCAGGCTGGTGCGTCGGCCCCACACGTCGTACACGCTGCTGGTGCTGCCGTCGCGATAGGCCGTGTTGTCGACGTTGGCGCTGACGCCGGTTTCCAGGAAACTTTCCTTGGCCGTGTAGGTGTGGCCGAAGGTGGTGATGAAGTTGCCGTGGCTGATCACCACACTGTCGGTGTCGGCCAGGTGCAGGTAGCGGTGCGTCATCAAGCGGCCGTTGCTGTCGTAGCCGGAGGCACCGGTGGCGGTGGTGTAGGCCAGCGTCGACAAGGCCGTCAGCACGTTGAGGTTGGTCTTCTGCTCGGCGACCACCTCGGCCGGCACCCGGATGCCCATTTGCGGCGCGTCCTGATTCATGTACTCGCCGAAGGCGTCGATCCAGTCCTTGCCGCGCCCGTCGGTGTGCTCGGTCTTCAGGCGGCCGTCGGCATCGTACGTGTAGGTTATGTGCGCATACAGCCAGCCGCCGACATTGACCGGCTCGTACCAGTCGCGCCACTCGCTGGTGGCGTCGTCGTACGCGAATACCACCGCGGTCCGCGTGGTGCTTGCCGCGAAGTAGGTTACCTTGTCCTCCAGGCGGCCCGCCGCGTCGTAGGTGTACACCGCGCTCACGCCCTGGCTGCTCGCCCCCACCGTGGTCCGGTGGTAAGCCATCTTCAGCTCGCCGCGCAGCGTGTACTCCGACTGCGCCACCTGCGTCTCGCCGCTCCACTCCACCACGGTGGTCTTGGACTTGACGTTGCCGACTTCGTCGTACTGCTGCGACCAGCTCTTGTAACCGCTGATCACGATCACGCCGTTGTTGAGCGCACCGTTGACCACCTGCACGCGGTTCTCGGCGTCGTAGGTGAACCACGCTTCCTGCCGGTTGGGCGTGCTGCCGGGGTCGGTGGGGCTGCTGGTCGTCGCGACCGATGTTTCCGGCGCGATGGTCATCGATGACGTGGTGCTGTCGGTCGCCATCTGCGTGCGCGAGGCCTCCAGCGAGCTCGACGCGGTCTGCGTGCTGTCGACGACGTTGATGACGAAGTCCTCGAACACGCTCAGGCCGGCCGGGTCGGTCGCGGTCACCCGGATCGTCACGTTGCCGGCAAAGCTGCCCGGGGTGCCGCTGAAGGTGCGCGTGGTCGCGTTGAAGCTCAGCCACGCCGCGGTGCCCACCACCTTGGCGTGGGTGTAGGTCAGCGCATCGCCGTTGGCATCGGCGAAGGTGTTGGCCGCGAAGGTGAAGCTGAAGGCTTCCTGGCGCACCGCGGTCTGATCGGCAATCGGATTGGCCACGGTCGGAGCCACATTGCTGCCGGCCGCGACCAGGGTGATGACGAAGGTATCGGTGACGCTCAGCCCGGCCGAATCAGTGGCCGTGTACTGGATGGTGATGGTATCGGCACCGGTGGAGGTCGGCGTATTGCCGCTGAAGGTACGCGTGGCCGAATCGTAGTTCAGCCAAGCCGACGTGCCCACCTTGGTGTAGCTGTAGGTCAGGGTGTCGCCGTTCGCATCAGCGAAGGTGTTGGCCGGCACGGTGAAGCTGAAGGCCTGAGTGCGCACGGCGGTCTGGTCGGTGATCGGATTGGCCACCACCGGGGCCGCGTTGGCGACCGGCGCGGTGAGCGTGATGACGAAGTCTTCATACACGCTCAGCCCGCCCGGGTCGGTCGCGGTGAGGCGGATGGTCACGTTGCCGTCGGTGCTGCTTGGCGTGCCGCTGAAGGTGCGCGTGGCCGCATTGAAGACGAGCCAATTCGCGGTACCCACCAGCTTGGTGTGGCTGTAGGTCAGCGTGTCGCCATTGGCATCGGAGAACGTGGTGCTCGGGAAGGTGAAGGTGAACGCCTGCTCGCGCACCGCGCTCTGGTCGGCGATGGGATTGGCGACCACCGGGGCCGCATTGCTGCCGGCCGCGACCAGGGTGATGACGAAGGTGTCGGTGACGCTCAGCCCGGCCGGGTCGGTGGCCGTGTACTGGATGGTGATGGTATTGGCACCGGTGGAGGCCGGTGTGTTGCCGCTGAAGGTGCGCGTGGGCGCATCGTAGTTCAGCCAAGCCGACGTGCCCACCTTGGTGTAGCTGTAAGTCAGGGTGTCGCCGTTCGGGTCGGCGAAGGTGTTGGCCGGGACGGTGAAGCTGAAGGCCTGCGTGCGCACCGCGGTCTGGTCGGCGATCGGATTGACGATGGTGGGCGCCTGGTTGCTCGCCACCGCGGCCGTCAGCGTGAACTGCGTGCTCGCGCTGCCACCGACGCCATCGGACACCGACAGGCGCAGGGTCCAGCTGCCGGCCGCCGGCGGCGTGCCGGTGAACACGACGCTGCCGGCCGCGAAGGTCAGCCAGCTTGGCAAGGCTTGCGCTGCCCAGACGCCCGGCGTGGTCTCCACCATCAGGGCCGCGCTGTAGCTCAGGTCCTGATTGAAGCGCTCCTCGTGGTTACTACCGGTGACGTTGTTCGGGTCGACGAAGGTGTCGTCCGGGACCGGGAAGGTCCAGGTCTGGCCGACCGAGGCGGTCTTGTCGGCGATCGGCGTGACCAGCACCGGATCCGCATTCAGCACGGTGACCACGAAGCTCGTGCTCACGCTCTGGCCGGCCAGATCGGTCGCGGTGACGGTGATGGTGGAGCTACCGACGGTCTTGCCCGATCCACTGAAGGTCTGCGTGGCACTGCTGAAGCTCATCCAGTCCGGCATGCCGTTCTGGGTGATCGTCAACGAATCGGTGTCGCTGAAGGTGTTGGCCGGCACCGTGAACGACCAGCTCGAGGTCAACGATGGCGTGATCGAATAGTCGGCGATCGTATTGACCAGCACCGGAGGATCGTTGGGCTCGGTGGACACAGTGAAGTTCGTCGACACACTCAGGCTGCCATCGCTGGCGGTGACCGTGATGACGTACGAACCCGACGTGGTCGGCGTGCCGCTGAAGGTCCGTGTGTTGGCGTCAAACGCGATGCCATCGGGCATGCCGGTCGCCGAATAGGTCAGCGTCTGGCCGTCCGCATCGCTGAAGGTGTTGGCGGCAAAGGTGAAGCTCCACGGCAGGTTGACCGGGGCGCTCTTGTTCGGAATGACGTTGGCGACCACCGGGGCGTGATTGGTGATGACCGACAGGTTGAAGTTGGCGGTGGCGGTTTGCCCGGCGCCATTCAAGTCGCGGGCGGTGATCTTCAGGCCGATCGTCGTGCCTTGCGCGGCGCTGGAACCGCTGGTGGCGGTGAAGATGAGCAGACCCGTGGCCGCGTCGTAGGTGACCGTCAGCCAGGACGGCAGCGCGCTGCCATCGGCCTTGGTCACCGCGTAGGTCATCGGCGTGCTTTCCGGATCGCGGAAAATGTCGCTGGCGCGCAGGCTCCAGACCTTGGCGACGCCGCCTTCCAGCGTTTGCGTGTCGGGGGCGGCAATCACGATCGGCGCACGATCGGCGGTGGACACCGGCGCGGCGCCCGGGCCGTAGCTGCTGTCGGCGACGACGCGGCGGCGGTTGCCGACCGCATCGTAGTCGTAGCTGACATCGAGCATGCGCACGTTGTACACGGCATCGTCCGAGGTCACGCGCGAGATGCGGTTCAGGCTGTCGTAGTAGGTGTGGGTGACGACGTGGACGCTCTGCCCGTCGCCATCGGTGGTGACGGTTTCTTCCAGCGTGCGGTTACCGACGGCGTCGTACTGGTAGGAGTAGACGGTGGCGCCTTCGCTGATGGTGCGGACCTGGCCGTTGGCGTAGTAGGTCAGCGTGCGCGAGACGCCCGACTGGCTGATGCTGGTCTGCTGACCGCTACGGGCGTCGTAGGCGTAGGTGAAGTTGACCAGCGCCATGTCCTTGTGCGACGTGGTCCGGCCGAAATAGTCGTAGCCCCACTCCAGGTTGTAGCTGCCGCGGGTCTCCTTGGTCTTGCGCCCTTGCACGTCGTACACGTAGCTGACCACTTCGCCGACGGCCGTCTGGCTGCGGGTGAGCTTGCCGTTGCTGTCGTAGTCGTACTTCTGGATATTGTTGAGCGCATCTTTGACCGTCAGGCGGTTGCCGTTCTGGTCCAGGGTGAAGGTCTGCAGCGCGGCCTTGGTGCGCGTACTGCCGCTGGCGTCGAGCAGGTAGTCGCCCTGCACCGTTGCCCGGCCGGCGACATCGTAATCGACATAGGTGAGGTGGCCGCGCGCATCTTGCGTGGCCAGCTTCTGGCCAAGCGCGTCATAGGCGACCCGGGTAGCGCTGGTGTTCGCGTCGAAGCTGCGGAACATCCGGTTGGCGCTGTCGTATTCGTAGGTATGCGTGTGGCCGTTGGCATCGACCTCGGCCAGCAGGCGGCCGAGCGCGTCATAGCGCCAGCTGGTCTCCGGACGGATCCAGGATTCCACGCCGCTCTCGGACACCACCTTGACCAGTGGCGCGAGTTGCCGGATCAGCTTGTTCTGGTCGTTGTAGTACATCTGCGTGCTGTAGCCGCGCGCATCGATCTGTTCGAGCACATTGCCCCAGCGATCCAGGCGCACCGTCGTGGTGGCGACCGGTGCGCTGGCATCGCTGCTGTACGCCGGCGAGATGACCTGGGTGACGCGGCCGAGTTTGTCGACGCTCTGGCGATAGATCGCCGTCTTGTTGACGCCCGCCTCGGTCCAATCGCGTTCTTCCTTGACCTGCACACCGGCCAGGTTGTAGCCGTAACGGCGGTAGGTGCCGCTTTCGGCATTGCTGCGCACGATGCGGCCAGCGGCGTCGTATTCGTACATCGCCGACGTTGTCGCATTGCTCAGCGCCGCCAGCGTATCGGCCTTGGACGTGATTTCGCCGAACGCGTTATAGGCGACCGCCTGCGTGGCTTCGGTTACGGTGGCGCCGCTGTACAGCGTGCGCTCGGTGGTCTGGGTCAGCTGGCGGTTGGAGGCGTCGTAGGTGAACGTGCTGACCACCGTGGAATTGTGGTTGTCCCGGTCGATCAGTTTGTAGCTCTGCGTCAATACATTGTCGGCGGCGTCGTAGCTGATCGTTACCAGCTTGCCAGTGGCGTCGGTAGCCAACACCGCCCTGCCCTGGCGATCGTAGCGCGTGGTGGTGATCTGGTCGGTCGCCGAGGCGGTGACCACGCCATTGCGTTCGCCCAAGCCCGAGCGCGTGGTCTTGATGGTGTTGCCGAAGGCGTCATACACCATCGCCGTGTGCGGCGAGGCGCTGACATAAAGCGTGGATTTGTCGAGGTCGTTGAGGTTGCTTTGGCTAAGCTTGGTCTGCCAGTCGGCGACCAGCACGTCGCGCGCCTGTTCGGTAACGGCGGTGGTGCGGCCGAGCGCGTCGTAGTCGGTCTCGGTGCGGTTGCCCGCGACCGTCATGGCCGTGACGTGGTCGGCGTTGTCGTACTCCAGATTGGTGACCACATAGGCCGAGGCGCTGGTGCCGTTGGCGTTCTGGTAGGTGCGCAGCACCGACTCGCTCAGCTTGCGGCCGAGGGCGTCGTACACGTAAAGCACGCCGCGGTCGTAACCACTGGCCGCATCGCCGGCGACTGGCGTGCCGGGGACAGTGGCGGTGGTCAGGCCGGTGGTGCTGATCGCACGGGCGAACTCGAGTTGCTCGCTCACCTGGCCGAAGGTGGTGTATTGCCAGGCGGTGACGTAACCTTCGGCATCGACGCTGCGGGTGCGCTGGCCGAGTTCGTCGAAGTAATGGAAGGTGTGCGCCCAGACGCCATTGGCCTGGTCGAGCAACACCGATTCCTTGACCAGGTTGTTGTAGGCGTCGTAGGTGAATTCGCTGCGCGGCGTGCCGTTGGCCGACGTGCCGTCGGCCTTGACGTAGGACACCGTCGGCTGGGTGACCGCGACTTTGTTGCCGCGCGAATCGTAACTCATGGTCAGCACGCGATCGTTGCTGGCATTGGCCACCAGACCGGCTTGCGCCTGCGCCAGGCTGATCGCCAGGCCGGCCTGCCAACCGGTGAACGCGCTGACCGCCTTGTTGAGCTTGGCGGCGTAACGGGTCAGGCCGGTTTGCTCGCCGTACGCGTTGTAGGTGTACGCCGTGACATAGCCGTCGGCATCGATGTCATAGGCCAGTTGGCCGAGCGCGTTGTAAACCTTGTAGCTGTAATTGCTGCGGACATCCTTCTGCACCACGGCGCGATCGAGCGCGTCATAGGTGATGTTGATTTCGGGCAGGATGCCGCTGGCCACCAACGCGCCGCTGGTGTTGACCTTGTAGGCGTCGGGGAAGATGGTCTTGATCTGGCGCCCGCGGGCGTCGTAGACGTATTGCGTGGTGCGGGCATCGGCGGCATCGGCGGCCGCGGCGTTTTCGGTGCGACTGACCAGGTTGCCGAGCGCGTCATAGGTCATGCGTGTGACGATGGATTTGCTTTCCACCACCAGCGTGCCGGCCGTGTTGTAGCGGGCCACCTGCACAGCCGGGCTGCGCTCCTCGGTGGTCTGTCCCAGGGCGTTGTAAACGGTGGTCCAGGTGAAGCCGGCCTTGCTGGTAAAGGTCGTGCGCCGGCCCAGTGCGTCGTAGCCGTAGGTTTCGGTCTTGTTCAGCGCGTCTTTGGTGCTGGCCAGGCGGCCAGCGTCGTCATAGGTGTAGCTGGTCAGGCGCACATTGGTTTGACCGGTCACGGCGGCGCTGACGCTGGCTTCGGTCGGAGTCGCGGTGCTGATGGGCGTGCCGTAGATCCGCGTGGCGACCACCTGGCCAAGTGCGTTGTAGCTTTGTTCGCTGACCACGCCGGCATCGTTGAGGCTGAAACGCAAACGCCCAGCGGCGTCATGCACATACTGGGTGAGACGCTGGGCGCTGGCGGCGTTGGCGCCGGCATTGCTCAGCGCGGTGGCGATCTGCGCCACGGTCTGGCCGGTCGCATAGGCGATGGTCTTGCCGTAGGCAACCTCGCCGATGACGCGGCCGGCGGCGTCGTAACGGCGCTCGGACACGATGGCTTGCGTGGCGTCGCTGCGGGTCAGCGTGTAGGCGATACGACCGGCGGCGTCGAACACGGACGCGCTGGTGCGCGCGCCGGCGGCGTTGGCGGTCACGAAGCTGGCGAAGGACGCCACGGTGGCGGTGCCGGCCTTGGCCGCGGCGAGCAGCGTCGCATCGCTGGTGTTGTAGGCCAGACGCTCGATCACGCGGCCGGCGGCGTCGTAGCGCAATTCGTTGACAAAGCCGCTGCCATCGACGGTGAAGCGGGCGCGGCCAACGGCATCCTGCACGACAAAGCTGCGCGCATCGCGCGCGTCATCGGCAACCAAGGTGCTGGCCGTGAAATCGGCAACCACGGCCGTGCCGGCCTTCAGCTTGCTGATCAGGCCGGCATTGACGATCGCCGTGGCGTAGGACCGGGTACCGGTCAAGCGGCCGGCGCTGTCGTAGGTACTGGCCTGCACGCCATACAGCGCATCGACGCTGAAGCGCACGCGGCCATCGTTGTCGTACACGCGGTAGCCGACGCTGTCGACGGCGTCGTTGGTCAAGGTCTGGTTGGTGATCAGGCCCTGGACCTGGGCCAGCGTCGCGGGCGCAGTGGCGCCCAAGGTGCTGATGTTGGCGGCCTTGGCGTAGCTGCGGGTGATGGTGGCGCGGCCAGCGGCGTCGTACACGGTCTGGGTGATGCCGCCCAACGCGTTGACGCTGAAGCGCAGGCGATTGGCCTGGTCATAGACGAAACGGGTCAGGTTGCCGCCCGCATCGGTGCGGGTAACCAGGTTGTCGTTCTTGTCGTAAACGTACGAGGTGACTAGGTTCAAGGTGCCCGGCGCGACGGTCTCGCTGGTGCGGCGGCCGAGTTCGTCGTAGCCATAGTTCACCGTGCGCGCGGACGTGGTGCCGAACGCTTCGGTGACGGTGACCTGGCGACCCAGTGCGTCGTAGCTATACGCCGTGCGCAGGTTCAGGCCGCTCGGGTCCTGCGCGGTCTGCAGCAGGCGGCCTTCGCGGTCGTAGCTCATCGTGGTGACGCGACCGCTGGCGTCGGTCACCGTCAGCTGACGGCCCTGGCCGTCGTAGACGGTGGTGGTGGTGAGCGCCAGACCGGTCGGATCTTCAATGCGGCTGAGCACACGACCGCGCGCATCGTAGGTGTACTTCACCTGACGGCCGGTGGCGTCGGTGCTGAGGGCCAACAGGCCGCGCACGTCACGGCCATAAGTGGTCGTGGCGCCCAGCGCATCGGTGCTGGCGATCAGCGCGCCGTTCTTGTCGTAGCTGTACGTCGTCGTCGCGGTGCTGCCGTCGGCCAACACCTGGCTTACGATGACCGTCTGGCCGAAGCGGTTGTGCACGGTGGTGATCGCCACGCCTTCCGGCGAGGTGACGGTGACGCTACGGTTGCTGTCGCTGTGCAGGTAACTGGTGATCTTGCCCAGAGCATTGGTCTGGGTGAGCGTGCGATCGAACGCATCGTAGGTGGTGCTCACCGACTCGACACGGCCTTCGACCGTACGCGACTGGCTGAGCTGGCGGCCGAGGCGGTCATACGCGTGCGTGGTGACGGTGCCGAGCGCATCGGTGTCGCTGGTCACGCGGCCAAAGGCATCGACGGTCTGGCTGACACTGCGCACAAGCGCCGTGTTGACGGCATCGCTGCGGCCGATCTGCAGGCCGCGGGCGTCGTAGCTGAATTGGGTGGTGGTGAGTGCGGCCGTGCCGACGCCGCGTTGCACCTGCGCCAGCTGGCCGAACGCGGTGTAGGACGATTGCGTCACGCCGCCTTCGGCATCGGTGGCGCTGACCAACAGGCCGCGCTGGTCGTAGCCGAACGTACGCCGGGTGTCGCTGGCCGCGACATAGGTCAGCACGTTGATCGCGCTCTGCGCATCCGCGCGCAATTGCGTGCCGCCGATGGCGATTCGGCCGCTGTAGGTCAGGCTGTCGGTGACTTGGCCGAAGGCGCTGTAACGCGTCTCGGTGACTTCGCCCAGCGCATTGCTCAGGCCATTGGCATCGGCCACGCCGCGCACAGTGAAGGTGTTGCGGCCGTTGGCATCGTAGAAGTACCAGGTCTTGTTGTCCTGCGGATTCAGCAGATCCGTGCCCTTGGCATCGATGCTCTCGATACGCTGACCGCGCAGGTCGTAGCTGTGCGTGGTGCCGTAGGTACTGTACAGCGCGTCGAGCTGGGCTTCACCGAGCGGGTCGGTGAGCAGGGTGCCGGGGGCCAACGTGGCCGTGGCCTCGGCGGCCTGCTGGCCGCTGAGTTCGCCGATCAACTGGCCGAATACGTCGTAACGGGCAAAGTTGTCGCGCACGTCGCTGGTGCCCGCCGCCGATTCCGTGCGTACCAGGCGGCCGGCCTCGTCGTAGCTGTAGCGGGTGACGGTGGTTTCGCCGAGAACGCTGCCGGCACTGTCGAGGGTGCTGCTGCGGTCGGTGGTGACCTGGCCCAGGGCATTGAAGCTGCGCTCGGTCAGACGCGCGGCTTCGCTCGGCGCGCCGGTCAGCGCGGCGCTGCGCAGCGCGGTGAAAGTTTCCGTGCCGGTCAGGCCGGTCAACTGCCTCGCGTACGCCTTGACCGCGCGCTGGTTGCCCGCCTCGTCGGTGACGAACTCGGTCAGGTAGCCTTCGGCATTGAGCACGCCGAGCTGTTGCCCGCGGGCGTCGTAGAAGTAACGGGTGCTCTGGTCGGCGCCGGCGGTGAGCGGGCGCAACTCCGCCAGCGTGCCGTTGGCCCAGTACGCGCTGTTGGTCAACGTCGCGTAGCGGACGGTTTGGATCAGGCGGCCACCGGCATCGAACAGCGATTCGGTCAGGTAGCCGGCGGCATCGAGCGTGCCGATCTGGCGGCCGGCGGCATCGTGGAAGTAACGGGTGACGCGCGGAATGACGGTGGCGTCATTCGGCTGACTGACCGTAGCCGACAGCAAACGCGAGGCGCCGTCGTACGCATAGCTCGTCACCAGGCCGGTGGCGTTGGTCTCGGTGGCCAGGCGGCCGGCGGCATCGTAGCTGCGGAACGCGTTGCGGTCGGTCGCCGCATCGGTGTCGACCCACACTTCGTTCGCGGCCAGGGCCGGGGCGGTGTCGGCCAGGACCAGCGCGTCCTTGCTCACCACGCCGCCCACCAGCCAGGTGCTGGTGTCGACGCGGGTCGCGTAGCCAATCGTGTGCACAGCGCGGCCGATATCGTCGTAGCGGGTTTCGGTCACCGCACCGGTGGCATCGACCGTGGCCGTCAGGCGGCCGGCGGCATCGTAGAAGAAGTAGCTACGCGCGCCGCTGGCGTCCTGCGTGGCGCGCAGGCGGCCGTCGGCATCGTAAAAATTCTGCGTGTTGCGGGTGACGGTGGCGCCGCTGACCGCGTTCGACTCACTCACCGCCACCAGCAGGCCGGCCTGGTTGCGCGCTTCGATGCGCACCGCGCCGCTGTCGAGCGTCACTTGTAGCTGGTTGGCGGCATCCAGGTAGGAATACGTGGTCGAGACGGTAGTGGCGTCGTCGTTGATGGCGGTGGCGACATCGCGGCTGACCACGCCCAACAGGCGGCCGAGGCCGTCGTACAGGTAATCGGTGACCGCGCTGCCGGTCGGCGCGGCGCCGCCGAGCGTGCGGCTGGCGCCGTAGACGGCGATCTTCTGGCGCAACAGGCCCTGCGCATCGTAGGTGTAACTGGTGATGGCGGCGGCGGCATCGAGCTCGCCGCTGCCATCGCTGGCCACCGTGGCATAGGCGACAGTCTGGGTGATCCGGCCTTGCGCGTCGTAGCTCACCTCCGAGCGGCTGGTCTGGCCTTCCTTGCCGACGAGCCAGGCGCTCATCTGCGCCAGGGTTGGCACCGCGGTGGCGCCCAGACCGCTGAGGTCGTATGCCGCACCGAGAAAGCGGCGGCTGACGCTGAGCTGACCGCTGGCGGTGCCGGAGGCGACGTACTGGTTCTCGCTCACCTCGCCCGCGGCATTGATGACAAAGCGCAGTTGATTGAGGTTGCTCGCGTCGTAGACGTAACGGGTGACCAGCGCCCCGGCCGGCAGGTTGCTGGTGCCGGTGAAGTCCGGGTCCAGGCCGTCGGCGTCCGGCGTGCTGTAGGTGGTTTCGGTCAGGACGCGGTTGGCGCTGTTGTAGGTGCGTTCGACCGTGTTGCCCAGGCGGTCGCGCTGCAGGGTGACGTTGCCGTTGGCGTCATAGGCAAACACGGTGTCCTGCGTGGCCGCCGCGCCGGCGTAGGCGGCCTGGCTGATGCGCATGACGTTGCCGTCGGCGTCGTAGCTGTAGCTGGTGATCTGCTGTTGCCCGTTGACCGCCGGCGCCAGGACCGCGGTCAGTTGCTCGTTGGCGTCGTACTGGCAGGTCCAGGTGCGGCCGGCGCTGTCGGTGACATCGGTCGCGCCGGCGTTGTAGGTGTAGGTCAGCGTTTGCGCCGAACCGTCGGCCGCGCTGCCCTGAGTGATCGCCGCAACGCGGCCGCTGCCGTCGTAGCTGTAGCTGATCGACACGCCATCGCTGGTGCTGACGTTGGTGATGCGCAAGGACGTGGCATCGGCGTAGGTGTAGCTGGTGCGGAAGCGCTTGCCGTCGTTGTTGGCGAGCGTGGCGCTGTCCCAGGTGTTGTCGGTGTCGACGTCCGGGGTCAGGTCGGTCTGCACCCAGCTCAGGCGGTTGGCGGCGTCGTAGCCGTAGGTGACCTGGCCCTTGAGCACGAGCACGCCGGCGGCATCGCGCTCGCGCGTGCTGACCGCGACCAATGGGCCGGTGGCGCTGGCGTAGGTGAACTCCAGGGTCTCGCCATTGGCGCCGGTGATGGTGGTCAGCTGGTTGTCGGTGTTGTAGCCCAGCTCGTAGCCGGCGCCGGTGCTCAGGTCGACGATGCGCTCCAGGCGTCCGGCCGCTGTCGGCGTCAGGCCGGCGGCATAGGTTTCCTGAGTCTGGCTACTGCCTTCGGTCCACAGCCAGCGGGCGTCCACGCCGGTGCCGGACAAGGTAATGGTGTCGTGGGCGCCGTCGCCGGCGGTCGACACGTACGCGTTGCGCGTGGCATCCCAGGCGAACGCCTGCACGCCGCCGTCGGCGGTGGCGCGTTCGACGATGCTGCCGGCGGTATTGAGCGTGCCCGACGCCAGGTGCACCGTGCGCTCGTAGCCGGTCTGCCAGCCGTCCGCGCCCGTCTCGCCGAAGCTGCCGGCGCTGTTGTAGGTGCGCACCAGGCCGGTGCTCAGGCCGCGCCCAAACAGGCTCTCGTCCCAGCCGGTCAGCAACAGGTTGCCGGTGGCGATATTGAGGTACTGCGAGTCGCGGCTTTGGCCAATGCCGGCCTGTCCGCCCAGCGCCGAACCCAATTGGGTCAGCGAGGAGTTGAACAGACCCAGACCATTACCGGAAACGACAGCAACCATGACCCATACCCCTGACGGCGCCCCGGGGGAATCCCGGGACTATTACCGAACATTCCCGGGCAGGGGGAGAAAGTTTAGGGGCAGAGTGAAAAATATTTTCCCGGGGAGGGGGTGGCCGGGCGGCCGTCCCCTGCAGTCACCCACCCGATGCCTGAACCAAATTCAGGCCGATGTCCGCCGCACGCCGAAATGCCGGAGCCACTCGGTCGCACTCGCGCGATGGCACTTCCAGCGCTTCAAAAGACTCGCGCCACGACCGGACTGCAGCCACCACAGAGGTGATGATCGCGGCGGCGGCCGGTTTAGTCAGACCGAACTGCTCGCATTGGCTCAGCGCATTGTCGAGCGTCGCCACACGACCTTGCTCACCGACGCCAAGCGCCAGGTAGCGCTCGGTCGCCAACATCGGCCGCGGAACCACGTCATAAAGCGGGCTCAGCCGCCAACCGTCGCTGGTCGCGTCATACAAGAAGGCGTGATTGCGAAGGTGATCGTCGTCGTTGGTGACCATGATGTTGAACACCATTCTGCGGTACAACTCCGCCCGATCCGCCTGCACGTGACCGCTGACACCGAACTGTTCGATGACGCGGCACAGATCGGTATAGCTGGCGCTGCGGTCGTGTTCGTGCAGGCCGAGCATGGTCAGGGCACTGACCATATGCGTCCGCGGGTAGCCCGCCGCTTCGTCACCGCGGTCGAATCGTTCGATCAGCATCACGTCGCGTTCGTCGCCGAGCCGGATGCGCTGTGTGCGCGGCACCTGAATCCCGGCCTGTCGGGCGAGCTCCAGGCTGGCCTGTTCGATGACCGGGACATTGAATCCGTCCAGGTGGGCCGGAAACTTGGCCACCCATTGGCGGCCGTCATGACGTATCGCCGCCTTTGGCCGCGCGCCCCCCAACGAAGGCGCACCAATAAAAATCAGTTCCAGATGAGCGGGTACCGATTCGCCGTCGGCGATGCGATCAGCCGCCTGCAGCAGGTGATCGAGGTCGACACGGGTGGGCAACGCGCCGGCCATGGCTGGCGCTTCGAGCCCCATCCGCACATCCAACGCCCCGGTCCGATTGTCGCCGGCGTGGTCCAGATACACCGACTCCGGGAGGCTGTCGGGCGGAACATTCAATTTGTTCTCGATGACGCGCCGACCCCAGAGATCGGGAGTGGCGTCCCGCAGCGCGCCGAACAGGGTCAATCCGTTCACCGGTGCGATCGCCATCCGCCGGGCGCCTGGGCCTAATGGCAACGACTTGGGATCGACCGGGATCCGTGAGGGCCGCAGCAGATAGTTGCGACCGTAGGCAAAACGCGATGCAAGCGTCTCCCGCCCCTCTTCCACGAGCGTCAGCGCGCCCGCCGGCACCGCCTCCGCCGCGCCGGGGAGGTGCGCGAAAACATAGCGCAGGACTTCGGCCATCGTCAGAAGTCCAAGTCAGGCGCGCGCGCGCTGCCGACACGCTTGGAAGCAGTTGCGGCGACCATGGCTTCTGTCGCCGAGTCGCGCAGGTCCTCAAGCAGCCCAAGCAGCCCCAGCGCCTCCATGGCGTTGAGCCAGACCCACAGGGCGACGCCAGGCTCGGCACGCTCCAGCCGATGGATGCTGCCGGGGCTGACCCGCGCCCGCTCGGCGAGATCGGCTTGAGTCAGGTTTCGGGCCAGGCGCGCACGTTGAACGAGGACGGCCAAATGCTTGGTAGCCCGCTGGCCGCGAGGGGTTACGGTGGTGGCACCTTTGATTTTCATTTACATATATATACATGCAAATGGCACTTAGATGCAATTTTATGTAAATTGCCTACCCCGGTTCAAAGAACTTCGCGTCCTACCGGCCCGCCTTGCAGCCATGCTTCATCATGCCGCCAGGCCCCTGGAGTCTTTGGGCTTGACGCCAAGCGATCGGCCAAGCTGCGGCGCACGGGGGCGACCGATAAAATGCGCCCTTCCGCGGAGAAATCCACGACTGAGCCAGCCCTCCCCGCAAGGGTGTGGGCAGTGATCTTTGGTATCGCAAGAACGATGGGCGCACCGGATTGCCGAAGTTTCGCGACGCAGGTCATGGGGAGCGCCTGGGCTGACATGTTTTGTTGCAGTAAAACATCCTCTCACCGGACGCGCGACGCAACTTGCTTCGGACAACTCATGACTTCCCGACATCGGTGAGGCAGGAAGACGAGCAGACCAAAGATTTTTTCAATTGCATCAGCAGAAAAACGAAAGGGCCAGTGAGTGTTGCTCACTGGCCCTTCGTTGTTTTTAGTGGCGCGCCCGGAGAGATTCGAACTCCCGACCACCAAGTTCGTAGCCTGGTGCTCTATCCAGCTGAGCTACGGGCGCGCAGAACAGTAATTATGACGGGCTGCGCGAACATCGTCAACCTGACCCGAACAATTCCAACTCACCTGAAATAAAAACGCCCCCTGTTGGGAGCGTTTCTATTACTGGCGGAGAGAGAGGGATTCGAACCCTCGATGGGAGTTAAGGCCCATACTCCCTTAGCAGGGGAGCCCCTTCGGCCACTCGGGCATCTCTCCGGGATTTGTCGCTGGCAACAGGCAGGGCCTGTTGATCAGGTCGCATAGGATAGCCGCTTAGCTGCCCTCTGGTAAACCAGAATCGTCCGGGGTCTTGTCTGGCGCCTGGGCGGCAGTTTCCCGGCCGATGCGCTGGAATATCTCTTCCCGATGCACGGCAACGTCCTTCGGGGCGGTGATGCCGACGCGAACCTGATTGCCCTTGACACCAAGAATCGTGACGGTGACGGAGTCACCAATCATCAGGGTCTCGCCCACACGACGCGTCAAAATCAGCATGGCACTTCCTTCCGATACTTCCTTGCACCGGCCACGGGGCACAGCATTTCCCGCGGATCCAAGCTACGATTTACGCAACTGGCCCGATGGTAGAGCGGCTGGGCCCGTGGCGCAATGCAACGAAAGTACTAGCCGGCAGTAAGCCGCCTAGTTCAATCGTTGGGCAACCCACTCGCGGACGCCTGCCAGGGCAACCGCCAATGCAGGTCCATCCTGCCCTCCGCCTTGCGCCATATCGGGCCGGCCACCGCCCTTGCCACCTATCTGACCAGCCACATGCGCGAGTAGTTCGCCGGCCTTGACCTTGCCCATTGGGGAACCCTTCACACCGGCGACGAGCGACGCTTTGCCGTCTTCACCCGAGGCCAGCACGATGACGGCGTTGCCGAGCCGGTCCTTGAGCATGTCGACGGCATCGCGCAAGGCCTTACCGTCGAGCCCGTCCACGCGCGCGGCGATCAGCTTTACGCCGCCGATATCTTCTGCCGAATCCGCCAATGCCGACGTGGCGCCCAGCGCTGCCTTGGCCTTGAACGACTCCAGTTCGCGCTCGAGCTTTTTCTGGCGATCGAGCAGTTGGCGCAGCTTCTCGATCGCTTCATCGCCGCGCGCGCCAACCAGGTCGGCAACTTCGTCGAGCCGCCGCTGCTGTTCGGCGAAATACGCCAACGCGCCCTCGCCCGTCACCGCTTCGATGCGGCGCACGCCGGCGGCGATGCCGCCTTCGGAAATAATCTTGAATACGCCGATGTCGCCGGTGCTCCGGACGTGCGTGCCACCGCAAAGCTCGGTGGAAAAATCGCCCATCTTCAACACGCGGACGCGCTCACCGTACTTCTCGCCAAACAGGGCCATGGCGCCGAACTCGAGCGCTTCGGCCATGTCCATCTGATGGACCTCGGCGATGGGATTGCGCCGGATCTCGGCATTGACCATCGCCTCGATCGTGGCCAGATCCTTGGGGCTGATCGGCTGAAAATGCGCGAAGTCGAAGCGCAGGCGGTCGGGCGCGACCAACGAACCTTTCTGCGTAACATGTTCGCCAAGCACCGTGCGCAAGGCCGCATGCAACAAGTGGGTCGCCGAATGATTGAGCACGATCGCCTGCCGGCGCGCGGCGTCGACCTGGGCCGAGAGTTTGTCGCCAACCTTGACGCCGGCCCCGCCACTGAGCTGGCCCAGGTGGCCGTGGAAAATGCCTGCGAGCTTCAGCGTGTCACGCACTTCGAAGCGCACACCGCCGACGCCAAGCAACACACCGGTATCGCCAACCTGGCCGCCGGACTCGGCATAGAACGGCGAGCGATCCAGAAGGATCACCGCGTCTTCGCCTGCAGCGATGGTCTGCACCGGCTTGCCGTTGCGCAGCAAGGCGACCACGCGGCATTCCGCTTGCTCCAGCGTGTCGTAGCCCAGGAATTCGGTCGGCGACAATGAAGCCACCAACTCGGCTGGCAAGCCGACGCTGCCGGCAAACTTGCTGGCGCCACGGGCGCGCTCGCGCTGCTGTTCCATCAGTTGTTCGTATTGTTCCAACGCGCCGGCCGCCGGGCTCAGGCCGCGCTCGCGCAGGATGTCCAGGATCAGATCGGGCGGGCAGCCGTAGGTGTCGTGGAACTGGAACAGCTGCTCGCCGTCGATGGTGCCGCCACTGGCCGCCAGCGCGTTCTCGAGCCGGGTCATGCCGGCGTCGAGCGTCTGTGCGAACGCGGCTTCCTCCGCCCTGAGCGCCTGCTCGATCAGCGTGCGCTTGGCGATCAATTCTGGGTAGGCCCCGCCCATCATCTCGATCAGCGGCTGCAACATGCGCCAGAACTGGCCGTCGGCCTGCAGCGGACCAAGCTTCCAGAAATAACGGATCGCGCGACGAATGATGCGACGGAGCACATAACCGCGACCCTCGTTGGACGGCATCACGCCATCGACGATCAGGAACGAGCAGGCGCGGATGTGATCGGAGATCACGCGCAGCGCCTTGCTGTCGAGGTCGGTGGTGTTGGTCAGCGCAGCCGCGTACTTGATCAAGTGCTGGAACAGATCGATCTCGTAATTGCTGTGCACGTGTTGCAGCACGGCCGCAACGCGTTCCAGGCCCATGCCGGTGTCCACGCACGGGGCTGGCAGCGGCAGCAACGTGCCGTCCGGCTGGCGGTCGAACTGCATGAACACGTTGTTCCAGATTTCGATGAAGCGGTCGCCGTCTTCATCGGGCGAACCCGGCGGGCCGCCGGCGATATGCGCGCCATGGTCGTAGAAGATTTCCGTGCACGGACCGCAGGGACCGGTGTCGGCCATCTGCCAGAAATTGTCCGACGCGTAGGGCGCGCCCTTGTTGTCGCCGATGCGGATGATGCGCTCGACCGGCAGGCCGATTTCCTTGTGCCAGAGGTCGAAGGCTTCATCGTCGGACTGGTAAATCGTCACCAGCAACTTGTCGGCCGGCAATTTCCAGACGACGGTCAGCAACTCCCAGGCGTACAGGATGGCGTCGCGCTTGAAGTAATCGCCAAAGCTGAAATTGCCCAGCATTTCAAAGAAGGTGTGATGCCTGGCGGTGTAGCCGACCTGGTCGAGGTCGTTGTGCTTGCCGCCGGCGCGCACGCAGCGCTGCGAACTTGCCGCGCGCTTGTAGCTGCGCTTTTCCGCGCCCAGGAACACGTCCTTGAACTGCACCATGCCTGCGTTGGTGAACAGCAAGGTCGGGTCGTTGCCCGGCACCAACGGACTGGACGGGACGATGGTGTGGCCCTTGGAGGCGAAGAAATCGAGGAAATCCTTACGGATTTCGGCGCTGCTTTTCATAGGAGTGGCATCGGCAAGATTTAGGGAGGCGGCGACAAAAACCCGGCGCCCTGCCCAAAAATGGCGGCAGGGGCTTGAGTTATCAATCGAATCCGCAGGTGCCTAGATTACCAGTCCAGCCCGCCGGGCCGTATCAGTCCTTATGCCCGCTTGCCCTCAGTTAGCGAATTCGTCGCCATCCGGCCGGGCCCGAACCGCGGCAAAGGCCGATTTTTGCTCGAATCCGCGCCGGAGCAGGAAATCCACGGCCTTGCGCCGCAGCGTGGGATCGGCCAGGTCTTTGTTGCCGTAGCGCCGGGCGATGATGTCCCGGGCGCAGGCGTCCCAGTCGCGATCGCAGGCTTCCAGCGCCTCGGCGATGTCGTCGCGGCTCAGCGCGTGGGTGCCGAGCTCAGCGCGGATACGGGACGGGCCGTATCCAGCGCTGGCTCGGCTGCGAGCGAGAGCAGCGGCAAAACGTGCGTCGTTCTGGAAGTCCTGCTTGTTGAGTTTGTCCAGGGCCAGGGCGGCGTCTTCGCGTTCGACGCCCTTGGCCGAAAGCTTGCGGCCTAGTTCCTTGCGTGAGTGCTCTCGACGTACCAGCAGGCCGAGGGCCCGCTGGTACGCAGAAGGTTCTACAGCGTCTTTCTTTTTGCCCCAGCCGGCCAATTACGCCTCGACGTCTTCGGCGGCGGCGGCAGCAGGCTTGACCACGATCTTCGGCGCCAGCTTCTCGCGCAGCTTGGCTTCCAGCTGCACGGCCATGGTCGGGTTTTCCTTGAGGTAGGTGCGGGCGTTTTCCTTGCCCTGCCCGATGCGCTCGCCCATGCAGCTGTACCAGGCGCCGGATTTTTCGACCAGCTTGTTGTCCACGCCCATGTCGATCAGCTCGCCCTCGCGGGAGATGCCTTCGCCGTACAGGATCTCGGTGATGATGACCTTGAATGGCGGGGCCATCTTGTTCTTGACCACCTTGATCTTGGTCTCGTTACCGATGATCTCGTCGCCCTTCTTGACCGAACCGATGCGGCGGATGTCCAGGCGCACCGACGCGTAGAACTTCAAAGCATTGCCGCCGGTGGTGGTTTCCGGATTCTGACCCGGCATCATGTTGCCGATCTTCATGCGCAGCTGGTTGATGAAGATGACCATGCAGTTGGAACGCTTGATATTTCCGGTCAGCTTGCGCAGCGCCTGGCTCATCAGGCGCGCCTGCAGGCCGACCTGCATCTCGCCCATCTCGCCTTCGATTTCGGCGCGCGGGGTGAGCGCGGCGACCGAGTCGACCACGACGACATCCACGGCATTGGAGCGCACCAGCATGTCGACGATTTCAAGCGCCTGCTCGCCGGTGTCGGGCTGCGAGATCAGCAAATCGTCGAGGCAGACGCCGAGCTTTTGCGCATAACCCGGATCCAGCGCGTGTTCGGCATCGACGAACGCGGCGGTGCCGCCGGCCTTCTGGCATTGCGCGATCACCTGCAGGGTCAGCGTGGTCTTGCCCGAGGATTCCGGGCCGTAAATCTCGACGACGCGGCCCTTGGGCAAACCGCCGATGCCAAGCGCCATGTCGAGCATCAAGGAGCCGGTGCCGATGACCTCGTGCGCCTCGACCGATTTGTCGCCCATGAGCATCACGGTGCCCTTGCCGAATTGCTTGTCGATCTGGGCCAGTGCGGCGGTCAGGGCGCGTTTCTTGTTCTCGTCCATGGGGGTTCCTTAAGTGGGCGGGTGATCAGATGAAAGAAAGGTAGGGCTGGGCCGTCGCAGAAGCTGAGATGGCGACGCCGGAATTGAAAATTAGCAGGGAGCGATTCAGCGCGGGCAGCGGGCAATGGCTGGCAGTCGTGTAGGAAAAGATCGCAATACGGTCCGGAAATTTCACGGCGCTCATCGGCTCGGCCGCACCAGGCCGCAGTACAGGCCTTCGATCGCGAAATCCTGATCGGCCCTGACTTCGATCGGCTGGTAGTCCGGGTTGCGCGGCAGCAGGCGGATGCAGTCCTTGCCGATCTTCAGCAGCTTGACGGTGATCTCGTCGTCGATGCGGGCGACCACGATCTGGCCCGAGCTGGCGACATTGGTGCGATGTACGCCGATCAGGTCGCCATCGAGGATGCCGTCGTCGCGCATCGAATCGCCCTTGACCTTCAACAGGTAGTCTGGGGTCGGGAAAAAGAAACTGCGATCGAGCAGCACCACGTCGTCGGACCCGATGTCCGCACCGATCGGCGCGCCCGCGGCTACGCGGCCGAGTACCGGCAGGCGCAGGACATCGTCGTTGACCGCTGCCCTGCGAAGTGCCGCCGGCGCGCTGACGTCGACGTCGAGGTCGTCACCGTCAGCGGCCGCCGGCAGGCATAGGCGGATGCCACGAGCCTGGCCCGGAATGCGTTTGATCGCTCCGGCCTGCTCGAGGATTTCCAGGTGGTACTGCGCGGCCCGCACGCCCTTGAAGCCCAGGGCCGACGCGATCTCCGCCTGCGAGGGCGGCACGCCGTCGAACTCGACGCGCTCGGTGATGAGCGCGAGGATGGCCTGCTGGGTTTCGGATAATTGCATGCCGTTAGTAATACTACTAACGAATTGCAGACGCAAGTGGGGCCCGGAAATTGCCCTGCCCCAGGCGGCCTAATCGCAGATCGCGAGCAACCCGCTCAAGGCCGCCGCCACCGTCTGCCGCCGGATCGCCTCGCGGTCGCCTTCGAAATGAAAGACTTCCGCCACCGGATACCGACCGCGCCGCTTCCAGCCCACCCAGACCGTCCCCACAGGCTTTTCCGGCGTGCCGCCAGTGGGCCCGGCGATCCCGGTCACGGCCACGGCCAGGCTGGCGCCGGAGGTGATCAGCGCGCCGGAAACCATTTCCAACACCGTCTCGCGGCTGACCGCGCCATGCTGCGTGAGGGTTTCCTGGCGCACGCCGAGCAACGCCTGCTTGGCTTCATAGCTGTAGGCGGCCAGGCCGCATTCGAACCAGTCCGAGCAACCGGGAATGTCGGTGATCATCTTGGAGATCCAACCGCCCGTGCAGCTCTCGGCGGTGCAGACCGTGTGCCGGTTTACCCGCAGCCGGTCGCCGACTTGCTCAGCCAGCTTGTGCAACGCGACATCGTCGAATTGGCTCAGGGAGGCGGTCAATAGTTCGTTCATGCCGGTTAGACTAAGCGAGGGGAGAGCAGGATCGCACAAACACTTTCGCGGCGAGCCGGAACCGGCGGTTTCCTTGTACGGCGCCTGTCGGGCGTCGGCCCGTGAGCTTGCCAGCGCCCGCCTACTCGTGCTACTCCGGCAAATGTGATTTAGGCTTTGATAACCACGTGTCACGCCGCCATAGGGAAGGGGAACGCCATGACCGCATTCGAACGATATTCCAAAGCCAGCCTTGGCCTGCTGCTGCTCAGCGCGCTGCTGGCCGGCTGCGCCTACACCAACGACCGGCGCGAGCGGGTACCTGAAGTGATCCCGGCCCAGGTCTGCGGCGGCGACGCCGACAGCGACGGTGATGGCGTTACCGACTGCTTTGACCATTGCCCGGGCACGCTGCGCGGAGAGGCGGTCGACCCGGATGGTTGCCCGCTGCCGGTCCTTGAGCCGAAGCCTTTCCGCGGCTGATCGCTCACCATCGACCTGCGCGGCGTCAACTTCGGCTTCGACAAACACCGAGTTGAACGTGCAGAACTGACGGTACGTTGGTTCCGCTATGGTGAAGAGCCCGGCTTAGTGCCGGGCTCTTTTATTGGCGCGCGGGTAAACTAGCCGGCCACATCCCGCAGCGCCCCGATGACCGCGACCCCGACCGCCCCGCATACGCCGTTCATGCGCCAGTTCTTCGCGGCCAAGGCTGAGCACCCGGACATCCTGCTGTTCTTCCGGATGGGCGATTTCTACGAGTTGTTCTACGACGATGCGCGCAAGGCCGCGCGCCTGCTCGACATCACGCTGACCCAGCGCGGCGCGTCCGGCGGCCAACCGATCCCGATGGCCGGCGTGCCGGTGCATGCCGTGGAAGGCTACCTGGCGCGGCTGGTGGCGCTTGGCGAATCGGTGGCGATCTGCGAACAGATCGGCGACCCGGCGCTGTCCAAGGGCCTGGTCGAGCGCAAGGTAGTGCGTATCGTCACGCCGGGCACGGTCACTGACGAGGCGCTGCTGGAAGAACGCCGCGACACCTTGTTGCTGGCAATCGCCCGCGGCAAACGCAGCGACACTCGCCAGCCGTTCGGACTGGCCTGGGCCGATCTTGCCGGCGGCCGGTTCCTGGTGACGGAAGTGGCGAACGAGGACCTGCTCAACGCCGAACTGGCGCGCCTGTCGCCCGCGGAAGTGTTGATTGCCGATGAGGATGGCTGGTCGTCGACCGTGCTTGCCCTCAGCGGGCTGCGCCGGCGCGCGCCCTGGTACTTCGATGGCGACACCTGCCGCCGCCAGCTGCTGAAGTTTTTCGACCTGCACGACCTGACCTCGTTCGGCCTCGAGGAATTTCCCTTGGCCGTCGCCGCCGCAGGCGCCCTGCTCGGCTACGTCGAGGAAACCCAGAAGCAACGCTTGCCGCACCTGACGGCGATCGCGATCGAGTCGGCCGATGAAGCGATTGCGATGAATGCGGTCACCCGCCGCCATCTGGAACTCGACGTGCGGCCCGACGGGCGCCTGCAGCACACGCTGCTCGGTGTGCTCGACGCGACTGTCAGTCCCATGGGCGGTCGCTTGCTGCGCCGCTGGCTGCACCGGCCGCTGCGCGACCAGCGCATCCTGAGCGAACGCCATCATGCCGTGCAGACCTTGCTGGAAAGTCGCGTGGATGCGTCGCTGCGCACCGCGTTCCGACGCGTCGGCGATCTGGAACGCATCCTGACCCGCATTGCCCTGCGCTCGGCGCGGCCGCGCGACCTGTCCACGCTGCGCGACGGACTGGCCGCGTTGCCGGAACTGCGCGCGTTGCTCGATGCGCTGGACTCGCCCCGCCTGGCCGCGCTCGCCGCCGAGCTTGGCGTGCATGGCGACAGCGCGACCTTGCTGAGCGAAGCGATCATCGAACACCCGCCAGTGCTGCAGCGCGACGGTGGCGTGATCGCCGATGGCTTCGACGCCGAACTCGACGAGTTGCGCCGGCTGTCGACCCATGCCGACCAGTTCCTCGTCGATCTGGAAGCGCGCGAGCGCGCGGCCAGCGGCATCGCCACGCTGAAGGTCGGCTACAACCGCGTGCACGGCTACTACATCGAAATCAGCAAGGGCCAGACCGACCGCGCCCCGGCGCACTACACGCGGCGGCAAACGCTGACCGGCGCCGAGCGCTACATCACCGAGGAACTGAAGACCTTCGAAGACAAGGTGCTGTCGGCGCGCGAACGCTCACTGACGCGCGAGCGTGCTTTGTACGAATTTGTACTCGACGCCCTGAATGAAAAACTCGAGCCGCTGAAGCGCTGCGCCCTGGCGCTGTCCGAGCTCGATGTGCTGGCCGCGTTTTCCGAACGCGCGCAAGCGCTCGACTGGTCGCGCCCGGTATTGACCGACGCACCGGGCCTGCACATCGAACGCGGCCGTCATCCGGTAGTGGAAGCGGTGCGCAGCGAACCCTTCGAACCCAACGACCTGCACCTCGACCCCGAGCGGCGGATGCTGGTGATCACCGGTCCGAACATGGGCGGCAAGTCGACCTACATGCGTCAGAACGCGTTGATCGTGCTGCTCGCGCACATCGGCAGCTTCGTGCCGGCGGCGCGCGCGCAGATCGGTCCGATCGATCGCATCCTGACCCGCATCGGCGCCGGCGACGACCTTGCGCGCGGGCAGTCCACGTTCATGGTCGAGATGTCGGAGACTAGCTACATCCTGCACCACGCCACCGAAAGCTCGCTGGTGCTGATGGACGAAATCGGCCGCGGCACATCGACCTACGACGGGCTGGCGCTGGCCGAGGCGTGCGCGCGCCATCTCGCGCAAAGCAATCGCGCCTACACCTTGTTCGCCACGCATTATTTCGAGCTGACAGCCCTGGCGGAAGCCGGCAGCGGCATCGCCAACGTGCACCTGGACGCGATCGAGCACGGCGACAAACTGGTGTTCATGCATGCGGTGAAGGACGGTCCGGCCAATCGCAGTTTCGGCCTGCAGGTGGCGGCGCTGGCCGGCCTGCCGCGCAGTGTGGTGACGCAGGCGCGCAAGACGCTGGCCGAACTCGAACTGCGCGGCGCCGCCCATCACGCCGCCGAGCTGTCGACCGCCGCGCTCGACTCACCGCAACAGATGGGACTTTTTTCCGCACCCTCGGCGATTGCCGAAGCGCTCGCGGCGATCGAACCGGACGAACTCACGCCCAAGCAGGCGCTGGAAGCCTTGTATCGGCTCAAGCAGCTCTAGTGTAGGAGCGGCTTTAGCCGCGATGCGCTTCGCAAAAAGCATGCAGGAGCGGCTTTAGCCGCGATGCGCTTCGCAAAGGGCATCGCGGCTAAAGCCGCTCCTACAAATTCGGCGCCACCAAAAAAGGAAGCGGCCCGGAAAATTCCGGGCCGCTCTGCCTTCCATGGCAAACCGCTGCCAGAGCTGGGGGGAGTCAGTACTGCGTGGCGTAGCGGCTGACAGCAACCGAGTAGGCGGCGCGAGTGACGCCGGCAGTCGGATCGAAATACGCGTGCAGCGTCGGGGTCAGGTCGTACGGACCCTGAGTCACCGTGAAGCGCGCATTCATCAGCCCGGCGTCAAGTGCACCTTGCACGTAACCGCGCAGGTTGGCCGGGATGCTGGCGACGTCTTCGATCGGAATCCGCTTGCCGTCATAGCTGACCGACAGCGTGCCGGTGTAGGCCACGGCTTCGTTCTGCAGACCGAGCGCCTGGACCAGTGCATACGCCAGTTGCAGGCGATTGACCGAGTTGGTCGGCAGGAATTTGCCGTTGACCAGACCCATCAGGCCGGCGTGCGTTTGCGACAGGTCACGCAACGGCGCAGCCACGGCGACCGCCGATTCGGCATATGGATACGCCGCACTCGTGGTTGCCAAATCGCTGAAGCTCGGCGTATTGCTGAAGGGCAATGCCTGACGGGAGCTGACGCCCATCACCAGGTACTGCGCCATCTCGCTGCGCTTGAGCAGCGCATCGGGACGGAACTTCTTGTCCGAGTAGCCATCGACCAGGCGATTGCTGACGGCGTATTCGATCGCGCCGCGAGCCGGATGACTGGCGATGTCGTCCAGGCCGAGGTAGCCGGCAGAGTTCAGGAAGCTGATGGTGCCATCGACATAGCCCGGTGCGGCGTAGCCATTGGTAACACCGGCCGGATCAAGCGCCGTGCCGGATACCGAACCGATGCCGCGGACGGTGACACTCCACGTTCCCGGCTGCGCCGGCGCACTCACCACAACGGTGTCGCCGAGGACGGGAAGCGCGATGGCCGAACCATACCTCTGGCCGTCGGGTGCGGTCAGCACCACTGCTACGGTATTGGCGTCGACCGTGGCGCGAGCGCTGACCCAGGCGACGTTGGCGCCGACTTCGAAGGACTTCTCTTCCGGCGTGCCGACCGGCGAGAAGAACACGCTGAACGGCATGCTGGTGCCGGCGGCAAGCTGCGCATTGCTGTTGAACGTGCGCAGCGCATTCACCGTCTTGCCGTAGTCCGTGCGGATACCCTGCGCCATCGCCACCGCGGCGTAGGCGTTGACGTGACCGCTACCCACTTCCCAGCTCTCGCGGCCGGTCATGTTGGCCGCGGTTTCTTCCAGGATCGACTTGACCTTGGCCGGCGTCAGGTTCGGGTTTGCCTCGAACATCAGCGCGATGATGCCGGCCGTGTGCGGCGTGGCCATCGAAGTGCCGCTCATGTGCGTATAGAACGGCAGGTACGCCGGATCGAGTGTTTCGGCATCATGCTGCGCTTCCAGCGGCGGCAATACACCGGTGCTGTCGCGCGTGGAAACGATATCGACGCCAGTGGCGACGATGGTCGGCTCATTGAAGTAAGTCCAGCTCTTGCCATCCGGCATGGTGAAGGTGCCGGTCTCGAAGCGCTTGCCGCGCGAAGAGAAGTCGGTCAGGCGGCCGTTCTTCTCGCCGGCGCCCACGGAAATCACCCACGGCGCCTGCGCATAGGGGTTGTGCGTGTCCTCGCCCGGACCGTCGTTGCCCGCGGCGAACACGCTGACGATGCCGCGCTTGTAGGCTTCGTAGGTCGAAACGTTGACCGGATTCATCGGCTCGAACGCACCCGAGCTGCCCCAGGAATTGCTGATCACGCGGATCGGGCTGCGGAAACTGAACTGGTTGGTGATCGCGTAATCCAGGCCGCCAACGGCGTCCAGGATCAACAGCACGGCGCCGGAGCCGTAACCGACCAGGTCGGCGCCCGGAGCAACACCGCGATACAAGCCGTTGGAGCGCGCGCCAGTGCCGCCAATGGTGCCGGCGCAGTGCGTGCCATGGCCGGAGCCGGTGTCGGTATTGTGCATGCCCTGCACGTAGGTGATGGGCAGCATGCTGTCTTGCGCGGCAAGGTTGGTGGCGCCTTGCACGTTCTCGACCACGTGCTTGGCGAACTCGAGATCCATATGCGTGGCGTCGATGCCGGAATCGTTGACGACGACGCTGACGCCCTTGCCGCTATACGGCACGGCGCGGCCGAAATCGCCCTGGTTGGCGACCACGCGCTCTGCGCCGGAAATCTGCCGTGCTTCCTTGTTGAAGTAGCGCAATGGGCGATTGGGGAAAATGGAAAGTACGTCCGGCTGGCTGGCCAGCGCGCGGATTTCCGCCGGAGTGGCGACAACGCCGGCGATCGGCAACGAACGCATGGTGATGCCCTTGGTGATACCCAAGCTTCTCAGTGTGCTCAGTTCGGTCGCATTGATCGGACCGGAATGGTCGTAGGTGACGACGACAGTGAGTTCTTCGCCCGGAAGGGCACTGCTCAGTTGCTTCGCCAGGTCCGCGCTGATCTGCGCTTCGGCGAGGGCGATTCCGCTAAACAGGATGCCGGAGGCGATCGCTGAGAGCTTGAATGTGACGGACTTCAAGGAACGGTGCATTTTTGGTCTCCGAAAGTAGGGGCCGACGGCGGCTGGCTCGGTGTGCGTACGTTCCGCTCCCGGCCGCGCCCTGCCTATCCGGTGAACAACCCATAAAGTATGGGGGGAGACACCTATGGACTCGCCCTGTGGAACATGAGTTACTTCGTGCCGTCGAGGCGGGTCGTTGACGCCCCGGCTGCCACCGCTCCCATCTGCCATCGATGCGTTGCGGACCACGCCCTCGCGGAGACTGTCATGACTATCGCTGCGCGTTCTTTCTTCGCCCCGATGCTATTGCTGCTTTCGGCGTGGAGCAGCGTGGCCGCCGCACAATCGCTGCCGGTGTCGGTAACCGTGTCCGGCAATATCGCCACCGTGATCATCGGCAACGCGAACAACCCCGTCGCGGATGTGACTTTGAGCTTCGATGACGCCAGCGGCCTCACCGCCGCCAGCCTTGGTGTCAGCGCTCAAACGGTGAACATCAGCGACCCCGCGCTGCTGTCGCGCCTGTCCGGCGGCGCGCTTACGGCGATGTCTTCGAGTTTCCCGGTGATGATCACCATCGAGCCACCAGCCTTGGGTGGCTTGTCGCAGCGTCGGGTCACGCACATCGAAGTGCACACCCATGCCCTGCCCTACGTTGCCGGTTCGCCCTTGCGCTTGTTCAAGGCGCAGTTGAACGGACCGTTCCGCGATATCACCGACGGCGTCTTGCCAGGCAGCGTGCGCACGCGTGGCAGTACTCCGGGCTGGTCGCAGTTCATCATCGTCACCGACCTGCGCGGGACGTCCGGCGTGATCGCCGAGAAGTTCGCCTACCTGCGCACCCAGCTGGCGGCGTTGCCGATTGGCGAACGCACGCCGTTGAGCAATTACCTCGACCAGGCCGAAGACGCCGTGGCCGATGGCCGATACAGCGACGCCGCGGCGGCGCTCGACAGTTTCACCGCCCGTGTCTCCAGCCGCTCGGGGACCTTCATCCCCGACCTGTGGCGTGCGACCCGGGACACCCAGAACATCGCCGGCGAGCTTCTGGCCGGTGCTTCCACCCTGGGGTTCAGCATCGGCTTCCTTCGCGACTTCGGGATTTGACGCAGAGCACGCGGAGTTGATCGGACTGGCGCTAGTATGGCGCCATGCCCGCGCGTCTAACTGCCTACCTTCCGGATAACGGTGCCGCTTCGCACCTGCTACGAGCCCCGGCGCGCGTGCGTATCGGCCGGGGCCCGGATTGCCAGTTTCGGCTGGAACATCCCTCGGTGTCTCGGGCGCACGCGGAGCTGGTGCCGGTCGGCGATGCCTGGCGGCTCGCCGATCTCGGCAGCAAAAACGGCTCTTTCCTCGACGGCGTACGCATCGAATCCGCCCTGCTCGACCACCCCGCCTGGCTGCGCGTAGGCGACATCTATTGCGAGTTCGAGCCCCTGTCCGAGGAGGCCGCTGACAGCGCTGAAAAACGGCTGTCGGTCAAGCGCGCGAACTCGATGCTGCTGGTGGAAAGACTGGCCCAACACACGTCCTTGCCGGACCTGCTCGCGGAAACCGTGCGCGCAACCGTCGAACTGGCCGACTGCGAACGCGGCTTCCTGCTCCTGGCCGACCACGGCAATTTCGAAGTTGTCGCCAGCCACGGCCTGGATCCGGTCTCGCTGCGCTCACGCGAGTTCCACGGCAGCGTCGGCGCGATGCAACGGTCGCTGGGCTCGAAACTTCCGGTCGTGGTCAACGATGTCCAGGCCGATGCCGAACTGGCGATGCGCGCGTCGGTGATTGCCGGCGGCCTGCGCACGCTGGTCTGCCTTCCCCTGCTCGCCAGCGGCGAGGTGCTCGGGCTGGTGTATGCCGACAGCCGCCGCGCCGGCTCGGTCATCACGACGATGGACCTGGATCTGCTGCGCGCGTTTGCCGAGCGGGCGTCGCTCTGGATTGCCGCGCGACGCGGCGTGCTGGCGCTGGCCGAGCTGATGCCCCGGGCCGCGCCGCACTGGACTGAAATTGTCGAGGCCCAGCAAAAAATCCAAGAGTCGGCATGAGCACGAGCAACGACCCGAGAGATCGGTCCGGCGGCAGTGGCGGAGATGCAACGGCGACCGGCCTGTATGTCGGCGCCGACTTGCCGCCGGGTAGCGTCCTGGCCGAGCGCTTCCGGATCGAGCGCCTGCTCGGAATCGGTGGCATGGGTGTTGTCTATCTGGCCACCGACCTGTCGCTGGGCATCCAGGTGGCGATCAAATTGCTGCGCCCGGAACTGGCCAATCGTCCGGATGCTTTCGAGCGTTTTCGCCAGGAGTTGTTACTGTCGCGCCAGGTTTCCAGTCCCCACGTCGTGCGCATCCACGACATCGCCCAGGACGGCGGACGCTGGCTGATCAGCATGGACGCCGTCGACGGCCAGCCGCTCGACAAGCTTTTGGATTCGCGCGAGGCCATGCCGGTCGATGAAGCCGTGGCGATCACAAGGCAGATCGCGCTTGGCCTGTCGGCCGCACACGCCCGCGGTGTGATCCATCGCGACCTGAAGCCCTCGAACATCCTGGTCGACGGCAACGGCGTCGCCTACATCAGTGATTTCGGCATCGCCCGCTCGCTCGGCGGTAGCGGACTGACCCAGACCGGCGCCGTGCTCGGGACGCCGGAATACCTGTCACCGGAGCAGGCACGCGCCGAACCGGTCGATGCCCGCAGCGACCTCTACGCGCTCGGCCTGCTGCTGTACGAAATGCTTTCCGGCGAACCGGCCTTTTCCGGCGGCACCCAGGCCGAATCGCTAACCCAACGCCTGGTCGGCCCGCCGCTGCCGATTCGGCGCAAGCGACAGGACGTCCCGGCTTGGGTCGAACGCTTGCTCGACCGTTTGTTGCGGCCGAATCCGGCGCATCGATTGCAGAGCGCCGATGCCGTGGTCCAGGCCATCGACCGCCGCGAAGTGCCGCGCGACTTCCACCCGGGCAAGCGCACCTGGCTGACGGCATCGGCGGTGGCGTTGCTGGCCGTCGTCGCCGTCCTGGCCTGGCGCTATCAGCCCACCGTCGCACCGGCATTGCCGCCACCCGATCGCCTGCTGGTGCTTCCGGTCGAAAACGCGACCGGCGAACCCGAGTTGGTCGCGCCGCTTGCCGCCTACAGCGAGCATCTGCGGCAAAGCCTGGCGACGGTGCCCGATCTGGTGATCGTCGATGGCGAACGCGTCGACCAGGCCATCGCCCAGTTGGGATTGCCGGACAGCCGCGTCGCCGACGTCAAGACCGAGGCCATCCTGCGCGAGGTGCCGGCCACGCAGGTGCTGCGCCCGCGGCTGGATCACATCAACGGCGGCTATCGTTTCAGCGCGTCGCTGTCGCGCGCCGGCTCGCCGGACGTGGAAATGGTGGCCATCGCCAAGCAGGACCTGCTCGCCGCCGCCGACGAATTCACCCGCGATGCGGCCCGGGCCATACGGCCGAACGCGGAGCTCGCCGCCCATCTGTTGCCCGGCAGGTCGCCGGTGCTCGCCCAATATGGCGAAGGACTACTGGAACGCCGCCAGGGGCGTATCGGCCCTGCGCTCGCGAAATTCTCCGAAGCCACGCGCGCCGACCCAAGCTATGCCGCCGCCTGGCTGGCGCAGGCGCAGGCGGCGTTTCAACTGGCGCAATTCGATGCGGTTGCCGATGCCACCGAGCGTGGCCTGCGGCTCGCGCCTCCGGTGCCGTTGCGGCTTGCGCTGACGCAGTGGAAGGCCTTGGCTGAAGGCGACGTCGCGGCTGCCGTCGCCGCGCAGCAAGCCCGGACCGCTGCCCGGCCCGACGACCTCGACGCCTTGCTCTGGCTGGCGTTCCTGCAAGTGCAGAACGGCGATTCTCCGGCCGCCATCGCCAACCTGCGGCGTCTCCTGAGCCGCGATGCGAACGATCCGCGCGCCTGGTTCCTGCTCGGCAAGGCATCGATCATGCATGGCGACCTGCGCGTGGCCGTCGACGAACATCTCGTGCGTGCGCTCGTGCTGTACAAGCGCAGCCGCAATGCGTTTGGCGAAGCCGAAACGGTCAACGCCCTGGGTGTCGGCTTCGACCGTCTGGGGCAAACCGGCGAAGCGGCCGAACAATACCGCAAGGCAGTGGAATTACGCCGTGCGCTGGGTGATCGCCGCGGCGTCGCCAGCAGCCTGCGCAACCTGGCGCACCTGGCCACGGTGCAGGGGAATTTCGCCCAGGCTCAATCGCAACTGGAGGAAGCACGATCGCTGTTCGTCGCCCTGGGCGACCGCGCCGGTTTGAGTGCGGTGGACAATGAACTGGGCCTGCTTGCCGAAGAGCGTGGCGACTACGCCCGGGCGATGGAAGCCTATCGCCGTGTGCTCAGCGCCCGGGAAGCGGATGGCGACGACAGTGGCGTGGCCGAGAGCCTCAACAATATTGGTTTCGCCAACTACCAGTCGGGGGATTACGACAGCGCGGATAAGAGTTGGCGACAAGCCTTGAAGGCGTTCACGGCATTGCGCGACATGAACGGCATCGTCCGCGTCCAGCAGAATCTCGGCCTGCTGGAAATCGCCCGTGGCAACTGGACTGAATCGCGCCGGCTGTTGACCACGTCCCTGACGACGGCCGAGCGCCAGCACATGGTCGAGGAGGCTGCCGTCAGTCGTCGAAATCTGGCCGAGCTGGAGTTGGTGAGTGGACATCTGGCCGATGCTCTGGATCAACTCGATCATGCCCGCACGCTGTTCGCGCAACGCGAAGACCGTCGCGGCCTGGTCGATACCGAGTTGTTGCGCATCCACGTGCTGGTTGCCGCCCAGGCGCTGGATCCGGCGACGAAATCACAGGATGCGCTGCAGCCCCTACTCGCCGATGCATCCGACGAACAACGCGCGATTGCCGCGCTGTTGCAAGCGGAGATCGCCAATCGCCGAAACGATGCCCAGACCGCGCAGAAGGCCAGGGCCCAGGCGCAGCGGCTTGCGCTCGCTTCCGGCATACGCGCACTGCAACTTCACGCGATGCTGCTTGACCCGCCAGGACCGGACGCCGAGGCGATCCTCCAGCTTGGTAACCTGCCGCTGCGTCTGCTCTGGCTGGAACAGTCGATGACACGACAATTGGCCGCCGGCGACGCGAGCGCGGCGGCGGCGAATTACCGCGATGCAGCCAAAATCCTCGACGGGCAGCCGGAGTCGGTCAATGGCTTCGCCCTGCATAGGCTCGGAGCGCAGGCTGCCGCCAGCCTGGGCGATGAGGCCGGCGCGGCGGTGGCCCGCGCACGCGCAACCGAGGCACTGCGCAAGTTTCGCGGCGGGTTGCGCAAGGACTTGCTGGTCCACTTCAACGCGGCGCCCAGCGTGCGCGCATTCGAGGGCGCCGACCATGGCTCCTGATCCAGGCAAGGCGAGCGCGGCCGCGCTCATGCAGTTGCGCACGCAGTACCAGGAACTGCTGGAGCGGCTGGAAAACAACCAGGCCGAGTTCCAGCGACTGGCGCGCTCGGTCAACCGGGTGCAGGAAGAAGAACGGCGCCGCATCTCGCGCGAATTGCACGACGGCATCGGCCAGAACCTGACGGCGCTCAAGCACCAGCTGGCGATGATCGATAGTCAACTCGCGCCTGGACAGGAGCACCTGCGCGACCGCCTGGCCGCGAGCATTGCGCTGTGCGCGCAGACGCTGGAGGACACGCGGCAACTGTCGCGCTTGCTGCGCCCGCAGGTGCTCGACGACCTGGGCCTGGAGGCAGCCCTGCACTGGCTGGCGCGCACCATCGAGGAAAGTGGCGACTTGCGCATAGAACTTGGCATCGAGAAGTTGCCGCCGCTGGACGCCGACCTGCAGACGCTTCTGTTCCGCGTCGCCCAGGAAGCCCTGGCCAACGTCATGCGCCATGCCCAGGCCAGCGATGTCTTGCTGCGTCTGGCCACGCGGGCGGGACGGGTGATGCTGACGATCTGGGACGACGGCGTGGGCTTCGAACCTGGCGCTGCCGCCGCGGCGGCGAGCGAAGGCCGGAGCGCTGGACTGGCCGGCATGCGCGAGCGCGCCCGTCTGTTCGGAGGCGACGTGCAGATCGAATCCGGGCCGGAGACGGGCACCCGCTTGCGGGCCAGCTTCCCACTCCCCCCCTCCATGCGCGAGACTGCACGGACATGAGCATGATCCGCGTGCTGATCGCCGACGACCACACCATGGTTCGCGAGAGCCTGGTCAGCGTCCTCAACGCCAGCGGCGCCTGCCAGGTCGTGGCGGAAGCTGCCGACGGCGTGACCGCCGTGGAAAAAGCGCTGGAGTTCCGCCCGGATGTCGCCATCATCGATGTCTCGATGCCGCGCTTGAATGGCGTTGAAGTGGTGCGCCGCCTGCATGCCGAATTGCCCGCCACCCGCGTCCTCGTACTGACGATGCACGAGGAAGAAGAATACGTGGTCCATGCCGTGCGCGCGGGCGCCGCCGGCTACTTGCTCAAGGACAGCGCCGCCAGCGAACTGATCCTTGCCGTACGCAACCTGCATGCCGGCCGCGGACACTTCGGCGCCACGGCTGCGCGCGTTCTCGCCGAACAGGTGCACAAGCCCAGCGCCGATGTCGACGATCCTTATGGCAACCTGACCGCGCGCGAACGCGAAGTCTTTCATCTGATGGTCGAGGGCCTGAGCAGCAAGGAGATCGCGCGCAAACTGGTGATCAGCACGAAGACCGTGGAAAACCACCGCGCCCACGTGCTCGAAAAACTAAAAGCCAGAAACACCGCCGACGTCGTCCGTTACGCCATGCGCAAAGGTCTCCTCGACTAAAGAGTGTGGGAGCGGCTTCAGCCGCGATGCTCCTGCTTCTTCCCACGCCAAGGCCATCCCCATCCGAGGGACGTCGGGGATGGCGGGGGTATTGGCGAAGTGGTGCAGGACAGCAAGGAACGGCCGTCTTAGAAAGCAGGAGTTTTCTATGACGGGTGCCAATACCCCCGCCATCCTCGGCGGCCGCGTGCGGGTTCTGGGCAGTGGGTCGGAGCGAAGGCAAGAGCATCGCGCCTGAAGGCGCTCCAACATGGGGTCAGCTTGCGTCTAGGTCGCCTAGGGCCTGGATGAGGCGGCGGGCGCGCTTGTCGGGCTTTGAGGCCGGGGCGCGGTAACCGGTTGCTTCCATGCGGCGCTTTTCCCGCTCTGCTGCTCGCCGGGCGATGGATTCCTCGGACTCGCGATACAGCGTCTGCGCCACGCTGGCGGAGCCGCGTTTGCTGCTCAGGGCCAGCACTTCGATTTCGAACAGTTCGTCGCCGCGGCGGACCTGCAGGTGCTCGCCGGAACGCAGGGGACGCGAGGGTTTGGCGCTCTGTCCGGCCACTTCGACTTTGCCCGATTCGATCGCCTGCTTGGCCAGGCTTCGGGTTTTGTAGAAACGCGCCGCCCATAGCCACAGGTCGAGGCGGACGTTCGGGATGGTGTCGGTCATGGTTTCCCAGTAACGAAAACGGCCGCTTTCGCGGCCGTTTTGCAATGCTTGATCGAAAGATCAGCCGGCCGTGCGGGCAGCCAGGTCTTCCTTGATGCGAGCCTTCTTGCCCTGCAGGTCGCGCAGGTAATACAGCTTGCCGGCGCGGACCTTGCCGCGGCGCTTGACCGTCACCGAGTCGATGATGGCGCTGTGCGCCTGGAACACGCGCTCGACGCCGAAGCCGTGCGAAATCTTGCGCACCGTGAACGCCGAATTGATGCCGGCATTCTTCTTGGCGATGACCACGCCCTCATAGGCCTGGACGCGCTCGCGGTTGCCTTCCTTGACCTTCACGTTGACGACGATGGTGTCGCCCGGGCCGAAATCCGGCAACACGCGGGTGGTCTGTTCGGCTTCGAATGATTGGAGGAGCTTGTTCATGATTGCACCGGTTGTGATCGTTTGATCTGTAGTTCTTCGGGCCGCCGGGCGGCTACTTAGCTGCGCAGTATAGCCGGCGAAGCCGCTGATTGGCTAGGGCTTTTCAGGTTTTTTTGGGGCGGAGGCCAATTCGAGCTTGAACGCCGCCAGCAGTTTCTGGTCTTCGGCGCTCAGGCTGAGGCGCTCGAGCAGATCCGGCCGCCGCAGCCAGGTTCGGCCCAGGCTTTGCTGGCGCCGCCACCGGCGAATCGCCGCGTGATCGCCGGAAAGGAGCACCGCCGGCACGCCTTCGGTGCCCAGGCTGTCGGAACGCGTGTAGTGCGGGCAGTCGAGCAGGCCATCCTCGAAACTGTCCTGGTTGGCCGATTCCGAGTCGTTGAGCGCTCCTTCCTGCAGCCGGCCGATGGCATCGATGACCACTGCGGCCGCCAGCTCGCCGCCGGACAGCACGTAATCGCCGATCGACAGTTCCTCGTCCACTTCGCGCTCGATGAAGCGTTCGTCCAGGCCTTCGTAGCGTCCGCAAATCAGGATTACCCGGCCGCCCGACGCCAACTCGCGGGCTTTCTTCTGCGTGAATGGCTGCCCCTGCGGGCTGAGGTAGATCACCTTGGCCGGCTCGTCCGCAGCGGCCCGCGCGGCATTGAGGCAAGCGGTCAGCGGCTCGGGCAACAAGATCATTCCCGGCCCACCGCCGAACGGCCGGTCGTCGACGCGGCGATAGTTGTCGGTGGCGTAATCGCGCGGATTCCACGCCTCCACCGACAGCAGCCCGCGCTCGAACGCGCGCCCGACCACGCCGACCTGGGTGCATTGGCGGATGAAATCGGGAAACAGGCTGATGACGTCGATGCGCATCAGAAGTCCGCATCCCAATCGACAGTGATGCGTTTCGCGTCGAAGTCGACTTCGACGATGAACTGGCCGGGGATATACGGAATCAGCCGCTCGCGCTCGCCGGCGACCACCATCACATCGTTGGCGCCGGTTTCGAACAGGTAGGAAACGGTGCCGAGCTCGATGCCTTCGCGGTTGACCACGTTCAGGCCTTCGAGATCCACCCAGTAATGTTCGCCCGGCTTGGGCTTCGGCAGATTGCTGCGCGGTACCCAGATTTCCGCGCCGGCCAGGGCTTCGGCGGCATCGCGGTCGTCCACGCCGGCGATGGTGATGACCATGCCCTTGTTGGTCTCCCGGCCGCGCACGCCGATGAGCTCGCGCTCCTGGCCGTGGTGGACAAGGATCCATGGCTGGTACTTCATCACCATCGACACCGGATCGGTGAACGAGTGCAATTTCAGCTCGCCCCGAACGCCAAAAGCGCCGAGGACCCTGCCCAGCAGGATTCGGCGCTCTTGAGTCATTGCGAGTTCCCCGCGAGTTGACGCGAGGAAAGAGCTCAGGCCGCGGCCTGGCCTGCAGCTTCCTTGACCAGCATGCGGACCTTGTCGGTCAGCTGCGCGCCTTCGGAAACCCAGTGATTGATGCGGTCGGTGTTCAACTCGACGCGCTTTTCAGCGCCCTTGGCCACCGGGTTGTAGAAACCCAGGCGCTCGAGCGAACGGCCATCGCGCTTGTTGCGATGATCGGTGGCGACGATGTGGTAGAAGGGGCGCTTCTTGGCGCCGCCGCGGCTCAGGCGAATCTTGACCATTTTCGGTGTGCTCTGTCGTTCTGGATGGCTTCCGGGGTCCGGGCATCAAGCTCGGGCCTCCGGGGAGCCGCAGAGTATAACTAATTGCGCCGCTTAAGAAAACCCGGCTCAGCCTGGCCGATATACCTGTGGGAGCGGCTTTAGCCGCGATGTCCTTGGCGCTGAGCTATCGCGGCTGAAGCCGCTCCCACAAGGGCGCCGGCCTGGCTCAGCGGCGGAAACCGCCGGGAAAACCACCGGCACCGCCGCCGCCCATGAGTCCCTTCATGCCGCGCATCATGCCTTTCATGCCGCCGGCGGACAGCTTGGACATCATTTTTTCCATTTGCTGGAACTGTTTGAGCATGCGGTTCACGTCGGCCGGGGTGGTCCCCGAGCCCTTGGCCACGCGGGCCCGGCGCGAGCCGTTCAGCAGGTCCGGATGGCGCCGTTCCTTCTTGGTCATGGAATTGATGATGGCGACCATGCGCGGCACTTCCTTGCCGGTGACCTGGCTCTTCACGTGGTCCGGGATCTGGCCCATGCCCGGCAGCTTGTCCATCAGGCCGGCGATGCCGCCCATGTTCTGCATCTGCTCGAGCTGGTCGCGCATGTCGTTGAGATCGAACTTCTTGCCCTTGGCGACCTTCTCGGCGAATTTCGCCGCCTTGTCCTTGTCGACCTGTTGCTCGACCTGCTCGACCAGCGACAGCACGTCGCCCATGTCGAGGATGCGGTTGGCCGCGCGATCGGGATGGAAGATGTCCAGGCCATCGGGCTTTTCACCGACACCGACGAACTTGATCGGCTGGCCGGTGATGTAGCGCACCGACAGCGCGGCGCCGCCGCGCGCGTCGCCATCGGTCTTGGTCAGCACCACGCCGGTCAAGGGCAAGGCTTCGGAGAATGCCTTCGCGGTATTGGCCGCGTCCTGGCCGGTCATCGCATCGACGACGAACAGGGTCTCGACCGGATTGATCGCCGCATGCAGGGCCTTGATCTCGGCCATCATCGCTTCGTCGATGGCCAGGCGGCCGGCGGTATCGACCAGCAGCACATCGACGAAACTCTTGCGCGCATCGGAGATGGCGGCGCGCACGATGGCAACCGGGTCCTGCCCCACTTCGCTCGGGAAGAACAACACGTCGACCTGCTTGGCCAACGTCTCCAGCTGCTGGATCGCGGCCGGACGGTAAACGTCGCAGCTGACCACCATCACCTTCTTCTTGCGCCGTTCCTTAAGGTGCTTGGCCAGCTTGGCGACCGTGGTGGTCTTGCCCGCGCCCTGCAAACCCGCCATCAGGATGATCGCCGGCGCCGGCACGTTGAGGTTCAGATCGCTGGCCTGCGAACCCATGACCGCGGCCATTTCGTCGTGCACGATCTTGATCAGCGCCTGGCCCGGGGTCAGGCTGGTCAGCACTTCCTGACCGACGGCGCGGACCTTGATGCGCTCGATCAGCGCGACCACCACCGGCAGGGCCACATCCGCCTCGAGCAAGGCGATACGTACTTCACGCAGGGACTCGCGAATGTTTTCTTCGCTCAGGCGGCCGCGGCCGCGCAGGCGTTGCAGGGTGCCGGACAGGCGCTGGGTCAGCGACTCGAACATGGGATGCGGTGCCAGATCCAAAGGGGCGTGAAGTATAACGCGGCCCCCTGGACGGCAGACCTCCGCCGTGGTTCGCGTCCGGCGGGTGGTATGCCAAACTCCAGCCATGACTGAATCGTTCATCCCGCTACTCGCGGCTCTCGCCTACCTGGTCGCCGCCGGCGGGCTGGTGCGCAGCCTGCGCGACGGCCAATCCCAGAGCCGCGCCGTGCTATGGCTGGTGCTGCCGGCCATCATCCTGCACGCCGTGACGCACGGCCTGGGCTGGGTCCGCGTTCAGGGTCCCGACCTGCATTTTTTTGCCGCGCTGTCCCTGGTCGGGCTCGCCATGGCAGCGCTGAGCACCCTCGCCGCCAGCACGCAGCGAATGGAAGCGCTGGGCGTCGTCGTCTATCCGTTGGCCGCGCTGCTGGTGCTGCTCTACCACTTCGCCGGCCACGGCGGCGGCGCGAACCTCGGCTGGCGCCTGCAACTGCACGCCTGGCTGGCGCTGCTTGCCTATGCCGCCCTGGCCGTCGCGGCGCTGATCGCGGTGATGCTCTGGTTTCAGGAACGCGCGTTGCGCCGGCACCGATTGCGCGGCTGGTTGCGCGCCCTGCCGCCGCTGGTGCAGTTGGAAGACCTGTTGTTCCGTTCGCTGGGCGCCAGCTTCGTGCTGCTGACGCTGGCGCTGGTCACCGGCGTGATGTTCGTGGAAAACCTGCTCGCGCAACACTTATGGCACAAAACCGTGCTGTCGTTCCTGAGCTGGATCGTGCTCGCCGTGCTGCTGTTCGGCCGCTGGCGATTCGGCTGGCGCGGCCCACGCGCGGTGAAGCTGACCCTGACCTCGATGCTGTTGTTGCTGCTCGCGTTCTTCGGCAGCAAGTTCGTCCTCGAAGTCCTCCTCCAACGCATCTAGCGTCGAAACTGTAGGAGCGGCTTCAGCCGCGATCGCCTGCGTTGTGGGAGCGGCTTCAGCCGCGATCGCTTGCGACGAAGAGCAATCGCGGCTGAAGCCGCTCCTACATGGCCTTAGTAGGCGGCGGTCAGGGCTTCGGACAGCTTGCCTACGCCGATCACTTCCATTTCGCCGTAACGGCCTTTTTTCGGCGCATTGGCCAAAGGCACGATCGCGCGCCTGAAGCCGTGCGTCGCGGCTTCCTTCAGGCGTTCTTCGCCGTTGGGCACGGGTCGTATTTCGCCAGACAGTCCCACCTCGCCAAAGGCGACGGTTTTCTCGGCCAGCGGCCGGTCACGCAGGGACGAAAGCACCGACAACAGGACCGGCAGATCAGCCGCAGTCTCCTGCACGCGAATACCGCCGACCACGTTGACGAACACATCCTGGTCGAACACGCCGACGCCGCCATGGCGATGCAATACGGCGAGCAGCATCGCCAACCGGTTCTGCTCCAGGCCGACGGTCACCCGACGCGGGTTCGCCAGCGGACTATGGTCAACCAGCGCCTGCACCTCGACCAGCAAGGGCCGCGTGCCTTCGCGCGTGACCATCACCACGCTGCCCGGCGCCGGGACGTCCGAGCCGGACAGGAAAATTGCTGAAGGATTCGGCACCTCGCGCAGGCCCTTGTCGGACATCGCGAATACGCCCAGCTCGTTGACCGCGCCAAAGCGGTTCTTGAACGCGCGCAATATCCGGAATCGGCTGCCGCTTTCGCCTTCGAAGTACAGCACGGCGTCGACCATGTGCTCGAGCACGCGCGGCCCGGCGATGCTGCCGTCTTTGGTCACATGTCCGACCAGGAACACGCTGGTGCCGGTTTCCTTGGCAAAGCGCACCAGCCGCGCCGCGCTCTCGCGCACCTGGCTGACCGAGCCCGGCGCCGCGGTCAGTTGCTCGGACCACAAGGTCTGGATCGAATCGGCGACGATCAACTTCGGCTTCGCTTGCGCGGCCAGCGCGATGATCTTCTCGACGCCGGTTTCAGCCAGCGCATTCAGTCCATCCAGCGGCAACCCCAGGCGCGTGGCGCGGCCGGCCACCTGCGACAGGCTTTCCTCGCCGGTCACGTACAACGCGGGCAGGCGTCCGCCCATGGCCGCCAGGGCCTGCAACAACAGTGTCGACTTGCCGATGCCCGGATCGCCGCCGACCAGCACCACTGAGCCTTCGACCAGGCCGCCGCCGAGTACGCGATCAAGCTCGCCGATACCGGTCGAGACGCGAACTTCCGCGGTCTGGCTGACCAGCTTGAGCGCGGTGATCTTCGGCGCGTCGATGGCGCCGGCATATCCGGTATTGCGCCCACCGGCCTTGCCCGAGGACGCGGGTTCGACGACAAATTCCGAAAGCGTGTTCCAGGCGGCGCATTCACCGCACTGCCCTTGCCACTTGTTGAAATTGGCGCCGCACTCGGCGCAGACATAGGCAGTCTTGGCTTTGGCCACGATCAGACGCTGCCTTCGGCGCCGTCGCGCAGCTCGAAGGAATCCGCGTCCAACTGTGCGGGAAAGCGCTCGCGGTGCCGGGCCAGCGACTGCGCCGAAAACTGCGTGGTCACCACTTGCGCTTGCGCGCCGCATTCCACCAGCGGCTGGCCGAGCTCATTGAGCGTGACGCTTTCTCCGCTGTAGCCGATATCGTTTCCGTCCACACCGACCCGGTTCACCGCGGCGACGCAGCACAGGTTTTCTATGGCGCGCGCGCGCAGCAAGGTTCGCCACGCGTAGCTGCGCGGGCTCGGCCAGTTGGCCACGAAAACCAGCAAGTCGTAATCGAAGCGCGCGGGTGCTTCGACGTTGAAGCGGTTGCGAATGAAAACCGGGAAGCGCAGGTCGTAACAAACCAGCGGGCAGACGCGCCAGCCCTTGAGTTCCAGCGTCAGGCGATCGTGCCCGGCGGCGTAACGCTCATGCTCCCCGGCCATGCGAAACAGGTGACGCTTGTCGTAATGCTGCAGTTTTCCGTCCGGCGTCGCCCAGAGCAGGCGATTGAACACGCCAGCGCCGTCGCGAATCTGCACACTGCCGGTGACCACCGCGCCCAGCGCTGCCGCCTGCTGGCGAATCCAGACAACGCTCGGCCCGTCCATGCTTTCGGCGCGGTCCAGGGCCTCGTTGCTGAAGCCGGACGTGAATGTTTCCGGCAGCACGATGAGGTCGGTTTTTCCGGCCAGCCCGGACATCATCTCGCCATACATGGCGCGATTGGCCGCCGGGTCGTGCCATACGGTATCGCCCTGCACCAGGCTGACGCGCAGATCGTCCATGGTCATACCTTTTCCAGCCGCCCGATCGCGGCATCGAGCGTGTCTTGATTCTTGGCGAAGCACAGCCGGATCAGGCGTTGCCCAGGCGGCGGCACTGCATAGAAGGGTGAGAGCGGAATCGCCGTCACGCCCTTCTCGATCGTGAGCCAACGGCAGAATTCGGCATCGCTGCTGTCGCTGATGGCCGAATAATCCACCAATTGGAAATAGCCGCCGGCGACCGGCAGGTGCCGCAGGCGCGTGCTCTGCAACTGACACGCGAAATGATCGCGCTTGTCCTGGTAGAACGCACCCAAACCGCGATGGTGTTCCGGGTGCTGCTCGATCATTGCCGCAAACGCCCATTGCGCCGGCGCGAAACTGCAGAACGTGTTGTATTGGTGCACCTTGCGGAACTCGGCCGTCAGCGTGGCCGGAGCGATGCAATAGCCGATTTTCCAGCCGGTGCAGTGATAGGTCTTGCCGAAACTGGAAATGACGAAGCTGCGCTCGGCCAGTTCCGGATACAGCAACACACTCTCGTGCCGGCGGCCGTCGAAAACAATGTGCTCGTAGACCTCGTCGGCAAGCACGATGACGCCCGTGTCGCGGACGATGTCGGCCAGCGTCGCCATGTCGTCGGCGGTCATCATCGCGCCGGACGGATTGTGTGGCGTATTGATGAACAGCATCCGCGTGCGCGCACTGATCGCCTCGCGCACCTTCTGCCAGTCGACGGAGAAATCCACCGGATCGAGCGAAACATGAACCGCCCGTCCACCTGCCAGATCGATCGCCGGCTCGTAGCAGTCGTAGCACGGATCCAACACAATCACTTCGTCGCCCGGCCGCACCACCGCCAGCACGGCATTGAAGATGGCCTCGCTGGCGCCGCTGGTCACGGTGATATCGTTATCCACGTTGACTGGCCGGCCATAGCACTCCAGCGTCTTGGCGGCGATGGCCTGGCGCAGGGCCGGGATGCCGCTCATCGGCGCGTACTGGTTCTTGCCTTCGCGCATCGCCTTGGCCAGTTCGTCAGCGAGGAATTCCGGCACCGAAAAATCCGGAAAGCCCTGGCCCAGATTGACCGCGCCGTGCTCGATCGCCAACTGCGACATGACGGTGAAGATGGTGGTGCCTACCTTCGGAAGTTTGCTGGCGATCTGCATTGGCTGGGGTATGGTCGTAAGGGCTTTCCGGATTATGCGGACTCGAGGCCGCGAGCGCACCAGCGCCCGGCTCCGACCCGTCAAACTTGACTTCACGCAACTTCGGGCGCAATCGGATTTGGTAGCATTCCGCCCGGCATGAATCCTTCCCCTCCCGACCTCCCGCCCCTGCTCGAATGCCGGGGCCTGTGCTTTTCCCGCAACGAGGAACGTATTTTCGGCCCGCTCGATTTTTCGCTCGGCGCCGGCGAAGCATTGCTGGTGCTGGGCGGCAACGGCACCGGCAAGACGACGTTGTTGCGCGTGTTGGCCGGACTCCTTGCCGCGAGCGATGGCGAGGTCCACTTCGAGCAACGGGTCGTCGACCAGGGGCATCTCGCCCGCGGCTGCGCCTTCCTGGGCCATCTGCCGGGCCACAAGGGCGAGCTGAGCGCATTGGAGAATCTGCGTTTCACCGCGGCCATGCAGAACTCGCAGCTGGCCGCCGAAAAGGCGCTGGCCGACGTCGGCCTCGCCGGTTTCGAGGACAACCTGGCGCGGCGTCTTTCCGCCGGTCAGAACAAGCGCCTGGCCCTGGCCCGGCTCAGCCTGTCGCCGGCCCGGCTGTGGCTGCTCGACGAGCCTTATGCAAATCTCGACCTGGATGGCATCGCGCTGGTGAACAGACTCATCACTGCCCATGTCCAAGCAGATGGCGCTGTGTTGCTGACCACGCATGGCGCCTACGCCGCGCCCCCGGTCCGCATCCGCACCCTGGAATTGACGGCATGACCATCGCGTCCACCCTCCCGCCACCACGCATCGCCGCACCGAGTCTGCTCGCCACCGGCCAGGCCCAGCTGGTGCGCGACCTGCGCCTGGTCTGGCGCCGGCGTGGCGATGCCGTGCAGCCCATGCTGTTTGCGCTGATGGTGATCGCGTTGTTCCCCCTGGCCCTGGGTTCGGAGTCGCCGATGCTCGCGCGCATCGCCCCGGGCGTGCTCTGGGTAGCGGTGCTGCTGGCCGGGTTGTTGACCCTGGACTCGCTGTTTCGCAGCGACCTGGAAGACGGCAGCCTGGAACAGTTGCTGCTCAGCCCGGTACCACTGGCCTGGCTGATCGCCATGCGCGTGGCCGTGCACTGGACCGTGACCTCGCTGCCGCTGTTGTTGCTGACGCCATTTTTCGCCGAGTTGCTGCATCTGCCGCCGCCCTTGTTGCCACCCCTGCTCTTTTCCCTGGCCCTGGGCACGCCGCTGCTGAGCCTGATCGGCGCGGTCGTGGCCGCGCTCACGGTCGGAATCCGCCGCTCTGGTATGCTCTTGGCGGTGCTGGCCTTACCGCTTTTTCTACCGGTGCTGGTGTTCGGCGCCGGTGCCGTGGTGGCTGCTTCCCAAGGACTTCCCTGGTCTGGCGCGATCTTCCTGCTCGCAGCCGGCTTGGCGCTGGCCCTGGTCCTCGCCCCGCTAGCCGCGGCCACCGCCCTGCGTATCGCCCTGACCTGACTGTGGTGGATCATCTCTCATGAATCGCCTGATCCTTTGGTTCAATCAAACCGGCTCACCGCCAAACTTCGATCGCTTCGCCGCGCGCTGGACGCCCTGGGCGTTCGCGATTGCGCTGCTGTCCATGGCGGTCGGAATCTACGGCGCCATCTACTCGGTCCCCGCCGACTACCAGCAGGGCGAGAACTTCCGCATCCTGTACATCCATGTGCCGGCCGCCTGGATGAGCCTTTTCATCTTCGTGGTGATGGCGATCCAGGCGTTCATCGCCCTGGTCTGGCGCATCAAGGCCTGCGAGATCCTGGCGATGGCCTGCGCCCCGATCGGCGCCGCCTTCACGGTCATTACGCTGGCCAGCGGATCCATCTGGGGCAAGCCGACCTGGGGTACGTGGTGGACCTGGGACCCGCGCCTGACTTCCGAGCTGGTCCTGCTGTTCCTGTACGTCGGCGTGATCGGATTGCACAACGCCATCGAGGATCGCCGCGCCGCCGCGCGCGCGGCCTGTTTCCTGGCGCTGATCGGCCTGATCAATGTGCCGATCGTTCATTTCGCCGTGCAATGGTGGAATACCCTGCACCAAGGTTCGACCATTCGCCTGATCGGCCCGTCCACGATGGACGCAAGCATGCTCTGGCCGCTGTTGGCCACCACCATCGGCACAAAATTCTGGTTCATCGGGTCCTTGCTGCAGCGGGCGCGGGCGATGAACCTGGAACAGGAATCCGGCAAGGATTGGGTACGCAAGAGTCCCGGGGTGATCGGCAATGAAACTTGATTATGTCGGCGGCGCCTATGCCGTCTTCGCGTTGGTCCTGGCCTGGGATTACCTGGCGCCGAGAATCAAACTGGCGCAAGTGCGGCGCATGATCGCGCTGCGCATCCGCCGCGATGCAGCCAAGGCAAGCGCATGAATCCGACCCGTAAACGACGCATGGCCTTCGCGCTGGTGCTGTTGGCTGCCGCCGCCGTCGCCGGCGGCTTCATCGTGCTGGCGCTGCAGGAAAACCTGACTTACCTGCACACGCCCACCGATGTGCGGGCGGGCGCCGTTCCCGCGGATGCGCGCTTCCGTCTGGGCGGCGTGGTCTGCGAAGGCAGCATCCGGCGCACGGACGGAACGCTGGACGTGCACTTCGCCGTGACCGATCGCATCCGGCAGGTACCGGTGCGTTACCACGGCATCCTGCCGGACATGTTCCGCGAGGGCACCAGCATCATCGCCACGGGCCGCATGCAAGGAAATGAATTCGTCGCCGGCGAAGTACTGGCCAAGCACGACGAAACCTACATGCCCAGGGAAGTGGCGGAAGCCATGGCCAAGGGCATGGCGATGAAGACCAAAACCTGCGGGGCCAACTGAGTGTTGCCCGAACTCGGATTACTCGCGCTCATCCTCGCCCTGCTGCTGGCTGTGTTGCTCGGCACGCTGCCGCTGCTCGGCGCCCAGCGTGGCAATAACGCCTGGATAGCAAGCGCGCGGCCACTGGCCTTTTCGCAACTGGCGTTCATCGGCATCGCCTACGGCATCCTGACCTACGCATTCATCGTTCATGACTTTTCGATCCAATACGTAGCGTCGAATTCCAACTCGCTGCTGCCGACCATGTACCAATACACTGCGGTCTGGAGCGCGCATGAAGGTTCGCTGCTGCTCTGGGTGTTGATCCTGAGCGTGTGGATCGCCGCCGTCGCGGTGTTCTCGAAGTCCCTGCCGGACGTGGTCGTGGCGCGGGTGCTGGCGGTGATGGGCTGGATCAGTGTCGGCTTCCTGGCCTTCCTGATCTTCACCTCGAATCCGTTCGCGCGCCTGTTGCCGGCGGCGGCCGAGGGCGGCGACATGAATCCGCTGCTGCAGGACATCGGCATGATTGCCCATCCGCCGCTGCTGTACACCGGCTATGTCGGCTTCGCGGTCGCGTTTGCCTTCGCCGTTGCCGCATTGATCGACGGCAAGGTCGACGCGCAATGGGTGCGCTGGTCGCGCCCGTGGACGAACGTCGCCTGGGCGTTCCTGACCATCGGCATCGCCCTCGGCAGCTTCTGGGCCTATTACGAACTGGGCTGGGGCGGCTGGTGGTTCTGGGATCCCGTCGAGAACGCCAGCTTCATGCCCTGGCTGGTCGGACTGGCGCTGCTGCATTCGCAGGCGGTCACCGAGAAACGCGGCAGCTTCCGCAGTTGGACCCTGCTGCTGGCGATCGCTGCGTTCTCCTTGTCGCTGCTCGGCACCTTCCTGGTGCGCTCCGGCGTGTTGACGTCCGTGCATGCGTTTGCCTCCGATCCGGCGCGCGGCATGTTCATCCTGATGTTCCTGGCCGTGGTCATCGGCGGCTCCCTGCTGCTGTTCGCCTTCCGGGCGCCGACCGAAGGCAAGGGCCAGCCCTTCGTCGCCGCATCGCGGGAGACACTGTTGCTGGTCAACAATCTGTTGCTCACCGGCGCGGCGGCGATGATCCTGCTTGGCACTTTGTATCCGCTGCTGTCCGAGGCGTTGAACCTGGGCAAGATTTCGGTTGGACCGCCCTATTTCGGCCTGCTGTTCACCCTGCTCATGGCGCCGCTGGCCATGCTGGTTCCATTCGGTCCGCTGACACGCTGGCAACGGGAACAGCCATCCACGCCGCTGCGCATGCTGCTGCCCTGGGCCGTGGTCGCTGCGGTGGTCGGCGTGATCGCATTCTTCAGCTGGCCCAACGGCACGGTGAAAACCGCGGCCGCATTCATCGCCGGCGCCTGGCTGATTCTCGGCACGTGGCGCTTCATTCGCCAGCGCTTCGTGGTTGGCAAGGGCCGATTCACCGCCGAGATGATCGGCATGTGCCTGGCGCATTTCGGGCTCGCGGTGTTCTTCTTCGGCGTGCTGATGACCGAGAGCGTCAGTGAGGAAATGGACGTCGCCGCCAGGCCCGGGCAGAGCTTCGAACTGCGCGGCTACACGTTCCGCTTCGATGGCATCGAACGCGTCCAGGGCCCGAACTACGAGGCCGATCGCGGCTCGGTGCTGGTCACTCGCGGCACGGATATCGTCGCCACCATGCACCCGGAAAAACGTGCCTACGCCAGCGGCGGTGCGGTCATGACCGAAGCCGACATCGACGGCGCCTTGCATCGCGACTTGTACGTCGCGCTCGGCGAACCGCTCGGACCGGATGGCAGCTGGGCCCTGCGCCTGTACGTGAAACCGTTCATCCGCTGGATCTGGCTGGGCGCGCTGCTGATGGCGATCGGCGGCTTTGCAGTGGTGTTCGACAAACGCTTCCGGCGCCCGGTGGTCGGCGAATGATTCGTCGCTTGCTGCCGCTGGTATTGTTCGCCATGCTCGCCGCGCTGCTGTTCGCCGGTGTGCGCATGAATTCGGGCCGCGATACCAGCGCCATTCCCTCGCCATTGATCGGCAAGCCGGTGCCTGCGTTCTCGCTGCCGGTGCTCGGCGATGCGTCGCGGATGGTTTCCAACAAGGACCTGCTCGGCAAGCCCGTGCTCATCAATGTCTGGGGCAGCTGGTGCCCGACCTGCCGCGAGGAGCACCCGCAGATCACCGCCCTGGCGCGTTCTGGAAAAGTCCGGGTAATCGGCTACAACTACAAGGATGCGCCGGAAGATGCGCAGCGCTGGCTGGCGGAGTTCGGCAATCCCTATGAATTCAATCTTGCCGACGAAGAAGGCCGCGTCGCGCTGGACTGGGGAATTTACGGCGCGCCGGAATCGTTCCTGGTCGATGCCGCCGGCGTGATCCGCTGGAAACTGGTCGGGCAGATTACCGACAGCGTCATTGCCGAACAGATCGAGCCGCAATTGCAGGCCATGGAGCAGGCGCCATGAAACGAGTGCTCCTGGCCATGTTGCTGGCGATGTTTGCCGCCCTTGCCTGCGCCCAGCCGATCAAACATCTCGACAGCGCCGAAGAGAAGCGCTTCCGCGCGCTGACCTCGGAGCTGCGCTGCGTGATGTGCCAGAACCAATCCCTGGCCGATTCCAACGCGCCGATCGCCCACGACCTGCGCCTGGAAGTGCTGCGGCTGATGCGCGAAGGCAAGTCCGACGCGCAGATCAAGGAGTTCCTGGTCGCGCGCTATACCGACTTCGTCCTCTACAAACCCGAAGTCAAACCGATGACCTGGCTGCTCTGGTTCGGCCCCGGGCTGCTGATCGTCGGTGGTGGCGTGCTGATTGCGGTTATCGTGCGCAAGCACGGACGGCGCGCGCCCGCCGCCCCGCCGGCCAACGATAACCAGGAGTGGTAATGAGTCAGTTCGTATTCTTTGCCGCGTTGCTCGCGCTGCTCGCAATCGCTTTCGCTGTCTCTGCCCTCTGGCGCAGTTCGCGCAGCTTGGCCCTGGCGCTGGCACTGGTGCTGCCCGCGGCCGCCGCAGGACTGTATTACCTGAAAGGCAATCCGGCGGCGCTGGAGCCGCAAGTCGCGGCGGCGCCCACCTCCATCGAGGATGCGGTCGCCCAATTGCAGGCGCGCCTCGCCTCGCAGCCGGAAAACTTCGAAGGCCTGGGCCTGCTCGCGCGGTCGTACATGGCGATGGAGAAATACGACCTGGCCCGCGATGCCTACGCCAAAGCCTTGAAGCTGCGGCCGGACGACACCGACCTGTCCGTGGAGTATGCCGAGTCCCTGCTGCGCACGTCGGCCGACCGGCGCTTCCCGCCGGAGGCCGTGGTGCTGCTTGAAAACGCCGTCGCCAAGCATCCTGACAATCAGCGCGCCCTGTTCTTCCTGGGCACCCACCAGATGCAGGACAACCGTCCGGCGGAAGCGGTAGCTACCTGGGAAAAACTGCTGCCGAAGTTGGACGCGGAGACCGCCGCTGCGCTACGCAAGCAGGTCGACGCCGCCCGGCTTGCGGCCGGAATGCCGCCATCGTCGCCCGATACCGCGCCGATGCCGGATAGCGAAACTGCCGCGTTGACCATCGAGATCCAGATCGACCCGACGCTGGCCAAGATGGCGCAGGCCGGCGACGTGCTCTACGTCTTCGCACGGCCGCTTGACGGCAAGGGCCCACCCTTCGCCGCCAAGCGCGTTGAGCTCGGCAGCCTGCCGCTGCGCTTGCAGCTGACCGATGCCGACAGCCCGATGCCAGCCGCCAAGCTGTTCTCGCAGGACAAGGTGTTGCTCATGGCGCGTCTGTCAAAGACGGGCGACGTGAAGTCCGCCAGCGGCGACATTGAAGCCGATCCAGTGCAGGTCTCAACCAAAGGCAAGGAGCAGATTACGCTGGTCCTGAATCGGTCCATTCCGTGACCGAGTTCATTCCAGCAGGCACGCTGTTCATGGCGTTGCCCTCGCCGTTTCCGATGAAGCGCGGCGGCTCGCTGCATTCGGCGCGCATCGCCTACGAAACCTGGGGCAAACTGAATCCGGCCGCCGACAACGCGGTGCTGATCCTGACCGGCCTGTCTCCCAACGCACATGCGGCGAGCAACGCCGAAAACCCGGAGCCGGGCTGGTGGGAAGCCATGCTCGGACCCGGCAAGCCGATCGACAGCCAGCGCTGGTTCGTGATCTGCGTGAACTCGCTGGGCAGCTGCAAAGGGTCGACCGGCCCCGCCTCGGTCAACCCGGACACGGGACAACCCTACCGTCTGGCCTTCCCGGATCTTTCGATCGAAGATATCGCCAACTCCGCGCATGAAGTCGTGCGCGCGCTCGGCATCGAACGACTGGCCTGCGTGATCGGCAACTCGATGGGCGGCATGACCGCACTGGCCTACCTGTTGCTGCATCCGGGTTCCTCACGCGGCCATATCAACGTATCCGGTAGCGCCCGCGCGCTGCCGTTCTCCATCGCCATCCGCTCGCTGCAGCGCGAGGCCATCCGGCTCGATCCGGCCTGGAACCAGGGCAACTACGACGAGCGCAACTACCCGGAAAACGGCATGCGCATGGCGCGCAAGCTCGGCGTGGTGACTTATCGCTCGGCGATGGAATGGGACGGCCGCTTCGGCCGCGTTCGCCTGGACAGCGAATGCCGCGAGGACGATCCGTTCGGCCTCGAGTTCGAGGTCGAGCGTTACCTGGAAGGACATGCCCGGCGCTTCGTGTTCCAGTTCGACCCGAATTGCTACCTGTACCTCTCGCGCTCGATGGACTGGTTCGACCTGGCCGAGTACGCCGATCACGACGTGATGGCCGGGTTGGCCCGGGTCCGGGTCGGAAAATCGCTGTCGATCGGCGTGCACACCGACATCCTGTTTCCGCTGCAGCAGCAACAGCAGGTGGCCGACGGCCTGCGCGCCGGGGGCGCCGAGGCTGAATTCGTTCATCTGGACTCGCCGCAAGGGCACGATGCGTTCCTGGTCGATATCGCGCAGTTCGGCCCGGTGATCGCCGGCTTCCTCGCCCGCCTGTAAACTGCCGCCATGAACTTTCCAGAATTCCGCGGTCGCGATGCCCTCCTGGCGGTTATCGACGCTGCCTACGCCGAGCCCGATGGCGAGGGCCTGACCCGCAGCCTGCGCGACGGTCTGTGCCGCCTGATCCGGGATCGCGCCGTTTCCCTGCCCGATTGCGTGTACGAACCGGTCGAAGGCCATTATGCGCGGCGCGAGATCTACGCCTGCGCCGAGCGCGGCACCAGCGTGGTGGCGATGACCTGGGCGCCGGGTCAAGGCACGCCGATCCACGACCATTGCGGATTGTGGTGCGTGGAAGGCGTGTGGCAAGGGCAACTGGAAATCACCCGCTACGAACTCGAGGAAGAAGCGGGCGAGCGCAGCCGCTTCAGCATGCACGAGACCTTGCTGGCCGGCGCCGGCACCGCTGGCAGCCTGTTGCCGCCACACGAATACCACACCATCCGCAACCCGCAGCCGGATCGCATCACCATCTCGCTGCACGTCTATCAGCGCGCCATGGGCACCTGCGCCACGTATGAACCGATCGGCGACGGCTGGTACCTGCGCGGCAGCAAGAGCCTGTGCCTGGATCAGATCGAGTGCGATCCTTGAGCCAATGGCGCCGCGCCACCCTTCGCCGTACCCAGAATCGCCCAAGCCCGCTATAATCCCCCCGCACACATGCCGGTGTGGCGGAATGGTAGACGCGGTGGACTCAAAATCCACTGGCAGCGATGTCGTGTAGGTTCGAGTCCTATCACCGGTACCAGCGCAGTCAGCAAGACCCGCCTTTATGGCGGGG
>Ga0209211_10001028_pt1 | contig 54975 bp, 52 predicted proteins | sample RifGroA2_FD_183992 | JGI IMG/M metagenome (GOLD analysis project Ga0209211, IMG submission 183992) | Groundwater microbial communities from Rifle, Colorado, USA - Groundwater A2 (SPAdes) (version 2) | ecosystem: Environmental > Aquatic > Deep subsurface > Groundwater | place: Rifle, Colorado... | reverse complement strand
TGGCGTCACCGAGGGCGCGCTGATGCTCCACGAGATCTGCGCGGCCGGCGCGGGCACCTCCGGCGCCTCACCCATCCACTTCTACCTGTTCACGCCGATGCCGCTGATCAAGCACGGCGCGGAGCCGCTCAAGCGGGCGTACCTGCCGCGGATCGCGAGCGGCGAGATCGTGATGTCGTTCGGCGTCACCGAGCCGAACGCGGGCACCGACACCTCCCGCATCCAGACGCGGGCCGTGCGCACGGGCGACCGCTTCGTCGTCGACGGCCGCAAGGTGTGGAACACGAACGCCCAGCACGCGACTCACATCATGCTGCTCGCGCGCACGGCGCCGCGGGACCCGGCGAAGCCGTTCGCCGGCCTGACGCTCTTCTTCGCGGAGTTCGACCGCGCGCGGATCACCGTGCGCGAGATCGAGAAGCTCGGCCGCGCCGCGGTGGACTCGAACGAGATCTTCATCGACGGCCTCGAGGTCCCGGCCGAGAACGTCGTGGGCGAGGTCGACCGCGGCTTCCACCACCTGCTCGACTCGCTGAACCCGGAGCGCATCTTCACCGGCATCGAGGCGGTCGGCATCGGGCGGGCCGCCCTCGAGCTGGCGGTCCGGTACGCGAAGGAGCGCGTGGTGTTCGACCGGCCGATCGGCCAGAACCAGGCGATCGCCCATCCGCTGGCGCTCGCGTGGGCCAAGCTCGAAGCGGCCGAGGCGATGTGTCTCAAGGCCGCCTGGCTCTTCGACCACGGCCGGCCGTGCGGCGCCGAGGCCAACACGGCGAAGCTCCTCGCGGCGGAAGCGGGCTTCGAGGCGTGCGACGCGGCGCTCCAGACCCACGGCGGCTACGGCTACGCGAAGGAGTTCCACGTCGAGCGGCTCTGGCGCGAGATCCGGCTCTACAAGATCGCGCCGGTCTCGCAGCAGATGGTCCTCAACTACCTCGCCGAGCACGTGCTCGGTCTGCCGAGGAGCTACTGACGGCTACCAGACCGAGTAGCCGCCATCGACGAAGAAGATCTGGCCCGTGACGAAGTCCGCGGCGTCGGACGCGAGGTAGACCACCGCCGGTGCGATGTCGCCCACCTGACCGAGTCGGCCCCACGGGTAGGACCTGGCCAGCTCGCGCTTGCCGCTCTCCCGATCGCCCGGCTGTCCCGCCTTCACCGCCATGGCATCGTAGAGCGGGTCGTTGAGGGGGGTGACGACGTTTCCGGGCGCGACGGCGTTGACGTTGATCCGGTGAGGAGCCAGCTCGATGGCCAGCGCGCGCGTCAGGCCGTGGATCGCCATTTTCGTCACGCAGTAGGCGACGGCGCCGGGGACTCCGTACGCGCCGAAGATCGATCCGTTGTTGATGACTTTGCCCTTGCCGCGCTTCTTCATCTCGGGCACGGTCCGACGGGCGCACAGGAAGGCGCTGGTCACGTTCGTCTCGAGGTGCCGGCGCCACAGGTCGTCGGTCGTCTCCTCGAGGCTGGCGAGCTGCATCATGCCCGCGTTGTTGAAGGCGATATCGACGGCGCCGAACTCCCTGACCGCCGTGGTCACCAGCCGGTCGACGTCCTCCGCGCGCGTCACGTCGGCCCGGACGGCCACGGCCTTCCGGCCGAGCCTGATGACCCGGTCGGCGAGCTCCTCGGCGGCGGCCATGTGGGCGAGGCCCTGGACGCAGAGGTCGGCGCCGGCCTCGGCGAGCGCCAGCGCCGCCGCGCGCCCGATGCCGGACGAGGCCCCCGTCACGAGCGCGGTGCGGCCGTCGAGTCGAATCTCCATCGTTCAGCTCCTCTGTCGCGGGGTGGGGGCGGCGGGCGCGGCGGCTCTCGCCAGCGGAACGACCTCGATGCTCTCGGCGGCCAAGCGCTCGCGCACGCACCGGGCCACGTCGACCGCGTTCGGCACGTCACCGTGGATGCAGACCGTCGGCACGTCGATGGCGACCGTGGTGCCGTCGATCGCCGGCAGTCGGCGCTCGCGAACGATCCGGACCGCCCGGTCCGCCACCTCGCGCGGGTCCCACGCGCGCTTGGCGCGCTCGAGGACGGGGAACCCGTCGGGTCGGTATGCAAGGTCGACGTAGCCCTCGGGCACCGCGCGGACCCCCGTCGCCGCCGCGGCGGCCGCCATCGCCGGTCCGCCGGCGATCACCGTCAGCGCGGGGTCGAGCGCCCGAGCCGTCTCGAGGAGGGCGAGGGCCAGGTCCTCGCGCTCACCGCACATGGCGTACAGGGCGCCGTGCGGCTTGAGGTGGCTGAGCGTCCTGCCGGCGGCGCGCGCGAAGGCCTGGAGCGCTCCGACCTGATACATCAGGAGGTCCCGGAGCTCGTCGGCCTCGATGAGCATCCGGCGGCGACCGAAGCCGAGGACGTCCGGCAGGGAGGGATGACCGCCGATCTCCGGCACGCCGGCCTCGACCGCCAGCTCCACGGTCCGTCGCATGACGTGGGGATCGCCGGCGTGGAAGCCGCAGGCGACGTTGATGGTCGGCACGAAGCGCATGAGCTCGGCGTCGCTGCCGAGCCGCCAGCGGCCGAAGCTCTCGCCCATGTCCGAGTTGATGTTGATCTGACCGGCCATCCCTTCTCCCGTGTGCGCACGTCGCGCTCAGGCCGCGACGATGCTCCCCTCGGAGATCGCCCCTTCGAGCTCGCGGAGCGCCGCGACCGCCTCTCCGGTCGAAACCGCGTGGAAGTTCGTGACTTCCCCGGGCCGGGTCTGACCGACCTTCCCAAGGTCGGCGCTGATCACCGTGGCGATCTTCGCATATCCGCCGAGGCTGGGGCCGTCGACGTGGAGCACGATGGGCTCGAGACCCCCGGGCACCTGGATGCCGCCGACGGGGATCGTGTCGTCGACGATGTTGGACGGGTCGGCGCCGGCCTGCTCGACCAGGTACTCGGGGCGCGGCCGGAAGGCGAGCGCCGGCCCGACGTATCGGCAGCCCATCCGATCCGAGATCGGCGAGAGCGTCCAGTCGTGCTCGAGGAACGTGCGGATGCTCTCCTCGAGGAAGAGATCGTCCTGCGGGCCGAGCACGACGCGCACGCGCCAGCGCGGGCCATAGCTCGGGACCAGCTCCGGGCGGAGGCGGCGTCGCGCGAGATCCGCGAGCGGTCGTCCGGCGGGACGCGTGCGCAGCGTGTCGCCCCGGCGCAGGGCCCGCCCGTCGAGGCCCCCCACGAAGGCGCGGACGTTCGTGGCCCGGCTGCCGGAGAAGCACGGCACGTCGATGCCTCCGGATGCCGCGAGGTACGTGCGCGCCCCGCTCCGCGTCCGCTGGAGCGCGATGACGTCTCCGCGCGCGACCCGCACGGCCCGCCACATCGGCACGGGCTCGCCGTTGAGGGTGGGTGCCTGATCGGCGCCGGTGACCGCGATCACCGTCTCGGCGAGCACCCGGAGCTTGAGGCCGAAGAGCAGCGCCTCGAGTCCCGCGTCGCCGGGCCGTCGGCCGACGAGGTAACGCTCGCCAGGATCGTTGCCGACCAGCAGGTTCGCGAGGCCCAGCGCGAAGCGATCCGCGGGCCCGGAGGGCGGCATCCCCGTCGCCAGGTAACCCGGACGTCCGAGGTCCTGGATCGTCGTGTGCAGCCCGCCGTCGAGCACCTCGAACGTCACGGCCCGTCGCGCTCCGTGGGCACCCGGAAGGTCTCCTCGCGGATCTCGTACTGGTACGTTCCGGTCTCGACTTGCCGGCGGATTTCCCAGTACCTCGCCTCGTCGATCGGCACGTAAGTGTGCCGGTCGCCGACCCGGGGGAGCACCGGGCCGTCGCGGAACGCCGGATTGCGCTGGGTCGGATCATACAGCTCGAGCGGTGTTCGACCGAGGAGCTGGTAGCCTCCCGGGCTAGCCACGGGGTAGAAGGACGTCAACTGGCCGGCGATGCAGACGATGCGCTCGGGCGTCCACTTCCTGGGCCGCAGGTACTTCGGCGCCGTGAGCGCCTTCGCGGGATCCAGCGGCATCGCCTGGTAGCACGCCGGGGTGAAGCCGACGGCCGACACCCAGTGCTCGGTGCCCGAGTGGGTCCGGATCACCTGGTCGACCGTCATCCGGTTCAACTCGGCCAGATAGTCCAGGTTGTGCGGGGCGCCGTGGGCCGCGGCGCACTCGCGGGACCAGGGGTCGCCGTACCAGACCGGGATGGTGACCCGCCGCGACGGCAGCTCGGTGATCGCGCCCGTGGCGGCTTCGATCTCCTCGATCCTCGCCACGAGCCGCTCGTGGGTGATGGTGAACGGATCGAAGACGACGCCGAGGGACCGATTGGTGAGAATCGTCTCCGTCACGCCCGGGATGGGACACGCCCGGAGCGCGAGATCGAGCGCGATCACGCGGAAGTTCAGGGACAGGTTCAGCTCGTCCCCGAACTCGACAGTCAGATACAGATCGCCGAGCGGCCGATAGATCGCCCTGTCGTAGCGCACGTTCCGTCAGAGGGCCCGGTCGACGAACTCCCGGTTGAAGACCTTGACCGGCACCCGCGCGAACTCCGCGAGCGCCTCCGCCAGATGCCGGGCGAAGCGCCGGAGCGCCTCGTCGCCCTTCTCCCGGGTCGCCGTGAACGGGTTGCCGATGCAGCCGCTCGGGGAGAACTCTCGGTGGTCCATCGGGAAGACGAAGTACTGGTAGCCCTGGAACTCGACGTCCGGCGCGCCGTCCTGCTTGACGAACGCGCCGGGCAGCCACTCGGGCGTCCGGGTGCGCTCGCGGATCGCGCGGTCCATCCGCACCAGGCGCGCGTCGTGGGCGAGGACCTGGGACGTCTCCAGCTCGCTGCCGTGCCAGCCCGGCGTCTCGGCCTCCGGGTTCTCGAGGAGCCCCTTGAGGAACCCCATGTACCGCTCGGCGTAGGCCTTGTAGTAGCCGACGAACGCGCCCGTCTCGTACTTGAGCTTCCGCAGCACGGGGTCGATCACCTTGACGTTCGACCCGTGGCCGGCCACGAAGATCAGCCGGTTGAAGCCGTGGTGGATGAGACTTCGGGCGATGTCGTGGCAGACCGCCTGGAACGTGCTGGCCCGCAGCGTGATCGTGCCGAGCCCCTCGCCGACGTGGCCGAGGTGCTGGGGTGAGTAGCCGGCCCACATGACCGGCGTGTAGAGCACCTCCGCCTGCTCCGCCGCGCGCCGCGACACCTCGAGCGCGGTGATCGTGTCCGTGCTGAGCGGCAGGTGGCGGCCGTGCTGCTCGAGGCTCGCCACGGGGACGAGCACGGTGTCCTTCTCCCGCAGGTATTCCTGGATGTCGACCCACGAGAGGTCGCCGAGGCAGTACGACGGAAAGTCGAACTTGGGCATGGGCGGATCTCCTTCAGCGCGCGCGGATTCGAGCGTTCACGACACGGCTCCGTTCGGACTCCGATCCGGGTCCTCCTGCATCAGCCCCTGGAAGAGGGCGAGCACCGTCTCCGCGAACACGGGGGCGTTGATGTGGGCGGCGACCTCGACGACCGGGATGTCGCGGCGCAGGTGGTCCCGCAGCGCCACCCGGAACGCGGCGTCGGCCTCCGGGTCGTGGAAGACGCCTCCCGGCGTGTTCGGAATCGACAGCCCCTGGAGCGGGACCGCGACGACGACCGGACCCCGGCAGGCGTTCAGCTTGCCCGCCATGAGGCGCGCGACCTCGACCATCTCGTCGCGGCTCGCGCGCACCAGGGTGAGGGCGGGGTTGTGATGGTACTGGGGCCGGCCGCGCCAGCGCTCCGGCACGGACTCCCGCGGTCCCGTGACGAAGAAGTCGACGCACCCGGGGACGACGACCTGGGGCACGCCGTGGCGCGCCGCGGCCTCCAGGCGGTGCGGGCCGGCGGCGTGATAGCCGCCGACGAGCTGGTCGGTCAGCTCGTCGGTCGTGAAGTCGATGACGCCGACGAACGTGCCGTCGGCGATCATCTCCTCCAGGCACTGCCCGCCCACCCCGTTGGAGTGGAAGACCACGGGGACGAAGCCCGCCGCCTCGAGCCCGTCGGCGATCCGCGTCACCGCCGGCGTGGTGTTGCCCAGCATCGTCAGGCCGACGAGACGGTCCTGGCCGGCCGCGGGCCGCCGCGCCGCGCGCGCCCGCACCATCCCCGCGATGGCGCCGGCGGCGTTGTCGAAGATCGGCCGGCTCACCGGGTTCAGCCCCAGGATGTCCACCACCGAGTGCAGGAGCAGCACGTCGCGCAGCCCGACGAAAGGGTCGAAGACCCGCTGGCCGGCGGCCACAGGGGTCACGATGAGCTTCGGCAGCCCGAGCGGCAGGGCCTGCACGGCGCGGGCTGCCATCACGGCGCCCTCCGCGCCGCCGAGCGCGATGACGCCCGCGCAGCGCCCCTGCCGGTAGAGATCGGCCAGCACGCGGGAGAGCCCCCGGGCCATGACCTCGACGGCGGCCCCGCGGGTTCCGGAGGCCCGGACGGCCTCGAGCGTCGTGCCCGCCGCCCGGGCGACGCTCGCGTGATCGATGTCGGGGGTGATGCCCCGGGGCTCGCCGAGCACGCCCCCGTCCACGACGAGCACGTCGAGGCCCTCCTCGCGGATCCGCGCGGCCACGTACGCGGTCTCGCGTCCCTTGGTGTCGAGCGTGCTCACGACGACCACTGGCTGCCCGGGACCTCTCGGGACGTCGTCTCGCATACGTCTCCCTGACGTCGCAGCAACAGCACAAATCGTTCCAGGCCTGCGGCGTCTGTAGAAACAGGGCATTGCCTACGGCCGGGGGGTTGCAAACGCATTCGACGTCTTTCACTCCTGAAATCCTCCGGCCGCCCTCCCGCGCCGCGGGAGCCGGCGGATCCCGGCGAACCCTGCGGACTGCAATCCGAATCCCGTTCCCGCGGCCGATGCCGCGCCGTGGCACGTCGATTGCCTCTCACGGCACCCCGGGGAGCATCGGCATCGCCGTGTGTGGACCGAGCGTGACAAGCCGAGCCGTGCCAGACAGCACCATCAACCGGAGGAGGTCCGCATGACACGACCCAACAGAGCCGTGGAGGATCCGAGCCTCAAGTTCGAGTGGCCCGTGCTCGAGGAGTACGAGGGCCGCGTGCCGTTCGGCACCCAGTCCGTGGACTGGGAAGAGCGCATCAATATGGACCGGATGCGGCGCTACCGCATGCGCCGGGTCAAGCAGCAGATGGAGCGGATGAAGCTGGGTGCCATCCTCTCGGTCAACGAGTGGAACATGCGCTACATGACCTCGACCTGGAACGCGTACTGGACGACGCCGGCGTCGGGGCTCCGCTACGCGCTGTTCCCCGCGACCAAGGACAGCCCCATCCTGTACGAGCAGGGCGAGATCGGGTACCACGCCCGGCAGATGGCGCCGTGGCTCGACAAGGTCAAGGTGGCGATCACGGGCGCCGGCTGGATCGGGCGCGTGATGGGGCCCGCGGGCCACGAGCAGCAGCTCAAGAAGTTCTGCCAGCAGATCGCCGACGACCTCAAGGAGGCCGGGGTCGAGAAGGAGACCCTGGCGATGGACACCTGGGACCCGGGCCTGGTCGCCGAGTTCCAGCGGCTCGGCATCAAGGTGAGCCCGGACGGCGCCGCGGCGATGCTCGAGGCCCGCAGGATCAAGAACCGGGACGAGATCGAGTGCCTGCGCACGGCCGCGACCATCTCCGACGCGATGTTCGGCGCGGTCGCCCGCGCGATCCGGCCGGGCGTCAAGGAGAGCGAGCTCTGCGGGATCGCGCACAAGACCGCGTACGACCTCGGCGCCCGCATCTACTCGGGCGTGTTCGTGACGTCGGGGCCGTTCGCCTGGCCGAATCCCCGGGACGAGAGCGACCGCATCATCCGTGCCGGCGACGTCCTGTACATGGACACCTACAACACCTCGTACATGGGCTACAAGACGTGCGTGTACCGGACGTACAGCTGCGGGAAGGCGTCGCAGGAGGCCAAGGACGACTACCGGCTGGCGCTGGACTGGCTGTACGACGCGATCAACATCATCCGGGCCGGCGTGACGACCCGGGAGATCGCCGAGAAGTGGCCGTCGGGACCCGAGGTGTGGAAGGACATCCACGTGATCAGCGAGGACCAGACGGCGGGCAGCAACTGGGCGCACGGCATCGGGCTGACGCTCTACGAGCCGCCGATCATCTGGCGCGAGGTGTCCCTCAACCCGCCCGACATCGCGCTCGAGGAGAACATGACGTTCGCGATCGAGACCCAGCACGGCCGGCCCGGCAAGCACGGCGTGCGCATCGAGGAGATGGTCCGGGTCACCAAGAGCGGCGTGGAAGTGATGACGAAGTTCCCGGTGGAGGAGATTCTCGAGGTCCCGCTGGTGTGAGGTCATGGGGGGCTCCGGGCGCCCCCCAAGCCCCCCACTGTTCGGGGCGCCCCGGCGTCGCCGGGGCGCCCCTCGACCGCGCGCCGGGCTATCCCCGCCGCACCCGGGCGACCTGCACCTGGTGCTTGCGGAGCTTGCGCCAGAGCGTCGGAATGCTGATGCCGAGCCTCGCCGCGGTTTCCCGCATGGTCCGGCACTGGTCCAGGGACTCGCGCAGGACCCGCGCCTCGAACTGGTCGAGCATCTCGCCGAGCCCGGCCACCGCGCCGAGCGGGACGGGCGCGTCGCGCCGGGGCGTCTCGAAGGCGCACAGGTTCAGGTAGGCGACCTGGATGACCTCCCCGTCGGAGAGGATCACCAGGCGCTCGAGGATGTTCTCGAGCTCCCGGACGTTGCCGGGGTAGTGGTAGTCGGTGAGCGCCTGGAGGACCTCGGGCGCCAGCCGCTTGCGCACCCCGTACTTGCGACCGAGCGACTCGAGGAACGTCGTGATCATCACGGGGACGTCCTCGGCGCGCTCGCGCAGGGGCGGGATCCTGAGCGGGACGACGTTCAGGCGGAAGTAGAGCTCCTCGCGGAACCTCCCCTCGGCGACCATCGTCTTGAGATCGCGGCTGGTCGCCGCGACGAGCCGCGCGTTGATCGCGACGGAGTGGCGGCCGCCGAGACGCTGGACGCGCTTCTCCTCGATCACGTTCAGGAGCTTGACCTGGAGGTTCAGGCTCAGCTCGCCGACCTCGTCGAGGAAGATCGTCCCGTTCTGGGCCAGCTCGAACTGGCCGGCCTTGCCGGTCGTGAGCGCGCCCGTGAAGGCGCCGCGCTCGTAGCCGAACAGCTCCGATTCCACGAGCGGCTCGGGGATCGCCCCGCAGTTGAGGTGCACGAACGGCCCGTCGCGCTGGGGGCCGGCGTCGTGGATCAGCCGGGCGAAGCGCCCCTTGCCCACGCCCGACTCGCCGAGGATCAGCACGGGGGAGTCGTACCGGGCGGCCTTGAGCGCGGACCAGAGGCAGCGGCGCATCTTGTCGCTGTGGATCACGAGGTTGAAGGTCGGCAGGTCGGCGTACTCGGGGCTCAGGAAGATCGACGTATTGGGGTCGCCGGCGACCGCATCCTCGCCCAGGCGCTCCCGGAGTTTGTTGAGCTGCGTGATGTCGCGGACGTTCACGATGACGAGGGCGAGCTGGCCGTCCTCGTCGAAGATGGGCGTGCCCGTCACGAGGGCGGTGCTTCCGGTGGCGTACGAGTGCATCATCGTGATCGGGATCCGGCGCTTGATGACCTCCATGCTGACGGTGTGCTTGAGCACGCCCTTCTTGACGAGCGCCGGAAGGCTCTGGCCGACGATCTCCTCCTCGCGCAGCCCGGAGATCCGCGTGTAGGCCTTGTTGACCTTCAGCACCGTGCCCTGGGCGTCCGAGACGACGAACCCGTCGAAGGACGCGTTCAGCAGCGCGTCGAAGTGCTCGGCGGGGTCCGGGCCGGTGCTCCCGACGGGCAGGCGGGGGCTCGCGTCGGCGCCCCGGTGATGAATCTCCCGGATCGCATGCTGTGCCATGGCTCGACCGTCCTTCCTGTCCTGCAGTCGAACGGGTCGGGGAGGGGGCTCCTAGGGCTTCATACCTAACACGAAGCTTTTCACGATTGGAATGATGCGGATGCTCTAGGGCGCACGGGCCGGTCGAGCGGCGCATTAGCGCGAAACGTCGTGTTGCCGGCTGGTTGCGCGCCGCCCGCCGGGAGCCTCCGAGTCCCCCATCTCCCGGGCACCGTTCTTGCGGTCCGGGGAGGCCTGGATGCGAGCCGTGCCCCGCACTCGAGGGAAGGGCCTGGCGATGCGCGGGTCGAGCCGGTGACGGGCCTCCGGGAGCAGACTGTTCGCGGCGCGTCCTCCTACGAGGACGCCTGCGCCCGTCACGCGTGGCGGGTCCCGGCCGCCTACAACATCGCCCAGGACGCCTGCGACCGGTACGCCGACGGGACCGGCCGGCGGGCCCTCGTCTGGGAGCCCGAGGACGGGGCGGCCGAGACCTACTCCTTCGACGACCTCCGCCGCCTCTCGGACCGGATGGCGGGCGGGCTCAGCACCCTCGGGATCGAGCCCGGGGCGCGCGTCGCGCTCATGCTGGCGCAGACCCCGGAGCACGCGATCGCCCACCTCGCGACCTTCAAGCTCGGGGCGGTGAGCGTGCCCCTGTCGCGGCTGTTCGGACCCGACGCGCTCCGCTACCGGCTCGGCGACAGCGGGGCGCGGGTGCTCCTGACGGACGGCGAGCACTGGGCGAAGGTGGCCGGGATCTGGGACGACCTGCCGGAGCTGCGTCACGTCGTGCTGTGCGACCGCCGGCCGGCCCGGCCCGACGACGCTCGGGTGCTCGGGCTCGCGGAGGTCCTCGCGCGCGGGGCGGCCGGCGTCGCGCCGTGCCGCACGCGGGCGGAGGACCCGGCGCTGCTCATCTACACGTCGGGCACGAGCGGTCCGCCGAAGGGCGCGCTCCACGCCCACCGCTACCTCCTCGGCTACAACGGCGTCGACTACGCCAACAACTTCTTCCGGCCGGGCGACCTCTACTGGAGCCCGGCGGACTGGGCGTGGGTCGGCGGGCTCCTGGTCGGCCTCTTCTGCCCGCTCGCTCACGGCGTCCCGGTCGTGGCCTCGGCGGCCCGCTTCGATCCCGCCGGCGCGTTCGAGCTGATGGCGCGCCGGGGCGTGACCAACACCCTGCTGTCCGCCACCGCCCTCCGGAAGATCGCCGTCACGATCGACGAGCCGAAGCGGTTCGGGCTCAGGTTGCGCTGCGTGTTCAGCGGCGGCGAGAAGGTCACGCCCGAGATCGGCACGTGGGTCGCGGAGCGGCTCGGCCTCCGGATCAACGAGGTCTACGGGCAGACGGAGGCGAACATCCTCGTCGGTGAGAACGACCCGCTCATCCCGCCGCGCCCCGAGCCGCTGGGCCGGCCGTATCCCGGCCACGAGGTCGCCGTCGTCGGCGAGGACGGCGCCGTCCTCGCCCCGGGCGAGCTCGGCGTCATCGCGGTGCGGCGCGGCGATCCCGTCATCATGCTCGGCTACTGGAACCGCGCGGAGGCTACCCGGGCCGCCTACCGGGGCGAGTGGCTCCTCACCGGCGACCTCGGCGTCGCGGACGCGGAGGGGTGGATCCACTACAAGGGGCGCGCCGACGACGTCATCAACAGCGCCGGCTACCGGATCGGGCCGGCGGAGGTCGAGGGCTGTCTCCTCGAGCACCCGGCCGTCGAGCAGTGCGCGGCGGTGGGCGTCCCCGACGACACCCTCGGGCAGGCGGTCAAGGCGTTCGTCCAGCTCAAGCCCGGCCACCGCGCCTCGGACGCGCTCGCGGACGAGCTCCGGCGGCACGTCCGGACCCGGCTCGGGAGCTTCCAGCGGCCGCGCGAGATCGAGTGGGTCGAGGAGCTTCCGCTGACCGTGTCCGGGAAGATCAGGCGGGCGGAGCTGCGCCGGCGGGCGGGGGCGGAGTCTTGAGCGCCGGGCGACTCGCGCCGGGGAGCGAGGCGTGGCTGCTCACGCTCTGTCTGGCGCGGGTCGGCACGTTCATGGTGTACATCAGCTACGCCGCCGCGCTGCCGGTCCTGCAGCGGGAGTGGCAGATGTCCGGGACGGCCGCGGGCAGCATCGCCTCGAGCTTCCAGCTCGCCTACGCGCTGTCCCTCCTGGTGTCCTCCGAGCTGGCCGATCGCCTGGGCGCGCGGCGCGTCTTCTTCGCCTGCACGGCCGCGTCGGCCGTCGGCGCGGTGCTCTTCGCCGCGTTCGCCCGCGACTACTGGTCGGGCGTGCTGCTCTACACGGCGCTCGCGCTGGCGCTCGGCGGCACGTACACGACGGGCATCCTGCTCGTCGCCGAGCACGTCCCCGTCGCGCGGCGCGGGCGCGCGATGGGGATCCTGATCGGGGCGCACTCGCTCGCCCTCGCCCTGGCGCTCGTGCTCACGGGCATCGCGATCCCGCGCGGCGGGTACCCCCTCGCGTTCCTCCTCACGTCCCTCGGGCCCGTGGCCGGCGGCGTGCTCGCCTGGGCGGTGGTCCGCGACACGCCCGACCGGGTCGCCGCCCGCGCGGGGGGCGAGCGGTTCGTCGGCGCGGTGCTCCGGAACCGTCCCGCCATGCTCGTGATCGCCGGTTACACGTGGCACTCGTGGGAGGTCCTCGGCATGTGGGCGTGGACGCCCGCGTTCCTCGCGGCCTCGCTCGCGGCGGCCGGCGCGGGACTTTCCCGGGCGGCGGGGCTCGGCTCGTACCTGGCGTCCTCGTTCCACCTGACGGGCATGGTGGCCTCGCTGGTCGGTGGCGTGATCGCCGACCGCCTGGGGCGCACGCCCGTGATCCTGGCGATGGCGAGCCTGAGCACGCTCTGCTCCGCGGTGTTCGGCTGGCTCCTCGGCGCGCCCGGCTGGGTCGTGGTCGGCGTGGGACTGGTCTACGGGTTCAGCACCCTCGGCGACTCGCCGATCTACTCGGCGGCCATCACCGAGGTGGTGGCGCCCGCCTACCGGGGCGCCGCGCTCGCGCTCCGGTCGCTCGCGGGCTACGGGGCTGGGGCGGTGGCGCCGCTGGTGTTCGGCTGGGTCCTCGACGTGCAGGGCGGTGCGGAGGGGTGGGGCTGGGCGTTCGGCACGCTGGCCGCCGCCGGCGCGCTCGCCGTGGTCGCCACCGCCATCCTCCACCGCCTGCCGGAGGCGCGGGCGCTGACGGTGGGCACGGCGAAATCGTAGCCGAGCCGAGGAGGGGTCCCATGCGAGCGCTGTTCGTCTTCACGCCCCCCGAGTCCAGGCGGTTCATCGCCAAGGCGGTCGCCCGGCTGCCGGAAGTGCAGGCGGCCAGGGAGGGCGACGAGATCGTGATCGGCCACGGGGGCACGAACGTGTACGTGGCCGAGGAGGTCTTCGGGGAATGCCCCGATCGGGACAAGTTCCTCTCGGGTCTGATCATCCATCGGACCCTCTGCGTGACCCAGGCGGAGGAGAAGCCTCCGCTGCTGGTGCTGAGACGGGGCGTGCGCGTCCCGCCCGGACCGACGATGGATGAGACCCTGAGGAACTTCGGCCGCAACTCGGTCTTCATCAAGGGGGCCAACGCCGTCGACCCGGACGGCAACGTCGGCGTCTTCGTCGCGAACCCCGCGGGTGGGACCATCGGCTGGAGCTTCGGCATCCTGAGCGCGCGCGGCTCCCACCTCATCGTTCCCGTCGGTCTCGAGAAGCTCGTGCCGTCGGTGCGGGACGCCGCCCGCTCGTGCGGCCAGGACACGTTCTACTACTGCCAGGGGATCAAGATCGGCATGATCCCCGTGATGAACGCGCGGGTGGTGACGGAGCTCGACGCCTTCCGCATCCTCTTCGACCTCGAGGCCGTCCACGTCGGCGGGGGCGGGTCGAGCGACTCGGAAGGGGCGGTCGTCGTGGTGGCCAGCGGGGACAGGGAGCGGCTGGATCGGGCGATCGCGCTGATCGAGTCGATCAAGGGGGAGATCGCGCTGCGCCCGGCGAAATCGCTCTGCACCAATTGCCTGCCGACCATCCTGCCGGCGAACGATGAGGCCGCGCGCCGGGAGGTGGACTCGTGCATGTACCGGGGGAAGGCGGAGGACGAGCTGCCGCCCTTCATGAGGGGCGCGTGAGCTCCCGGAACGGTCGCGCGCCGAGCGCTCCGGACGGCGCTACGTCCAGGGCTGCATCTTGGGGCCGTAGCCGCCGATCCGATCGACCGTGATCCGGACGATCAGGCGCTTCTCGCCGGGTCGGCGGAACGGATACTTGTCCGCGCCCAGGAAGCGCTTCGCGAGCTTGTCGATGTGCTCGTCCGCGCCGGGCTCGGTCACGGTCGCCTTGCCGTGGAAGACCATGGAGGACTGGGGGTCGTTCCGGTCCTGCACGGAGACGACGACGCGGGGGTCGCGGCGCAGGTTCCTCGGTTTGAGCCGCCCGTCGGCGGTGTTGAACAGCACCTCGTCGCCCTCGACGTCCATCCAGACCATCGTCACCTGGGGCGAGCCGTTCGCGTTGAACGTGATGACGTGCCCGTAGGCCTTGTCCTGCATGATCCTCTTCACGGATTGGGGCAGTGCGATGGGCATGGCTCTTCCTCCTCGGGGGGAGCCTAGCACACGGCGGCCCGACCGCGCGACCGGGCCGCCGCGCGGCTACTTGATCGCCTGCGGGTTGATGGGCGAGCCGACCGCGTTGGTGATGGGCAGGGGCGGCGCCACGAACATGAACTCGTAGACCCCGTCGGCGGCGCAGTCGTCCGCGAGCTCCTCGAGGGCGAAGATCTCGCCCAGGAGCAGGCCCATGTTGACGAGCAGCACCAGGTGGAGCGGCTGGAAGGAGTCGGGCAGCTCGTTGGGGCGCACCTCGATGCCCCAGGTGTCGCTCGCGATGCCGGCGATGCACCGCTCCCAGATCCACGGGGCCGTGTGGAAGCTCAGGCCGGCGGCGTCGCCGGCCGAGAAGGTGCCCCAGCTCCGCTCGCGCAGGCGTCGGCCCACGTCGCCGGTGCGGACCAGGACGATGTCGCCCTGGCGGATCGCCACCCGCTGCCGGGCGGCGCAGGCGTCGAGGTCCTCCGGGTAGATCGGCTCGCCCGGCGGGAGGAAGTCCCGCCCCTTGTGGCGGGCCACGTCGAGGAGCACGCCGCGCGTGACGATCCGGTCCCGGTAGTGCTGGATGCCGTTCTTCTCGGCGCCCTTCGAGGACACCAGGCGCGCGTCGCGCCCGCCGTACATCTGGCCGTTGTGGAAGATGTGCCCGAGGCCGTCCCACTGGGTGGCGGTCTGCAGGAACATGGTGATCTGGTCGTCGGCGTAGCCCCAGCCGTAGGGCGCGTGGTCGAAGCCGCCGGCCCTCTGGACGCCGGCCACGTGGTCGGTGCCGGTCGCCACCATGCTGTGGAGGGGATTGACCCGGCCGAACGCGCCGGTCTGCGGCCCGTTGCTGTCGAACGGCAGCGCGCAGGAGATCACCGTGCCCTTGCGGACCAGCGTGGCCGCGTGGCGGATGACCTCCGGGGTGATGAAGTTGACGGTGCCCCGCTCGTCGTCGGGGCCCCAGCGGTCCCAGTTGCGGAACTTTCTGCAGTACTCGTCCAGCAGTGCCGGTGTCACGGGAGGACGATTCGCCATCCTGGCCTCCGATGTCGGCGGCGCGCGCGGGCTACGGCAGCTTGCCGAGGGCCCGCAGCACCACCTCGGGAGTGATCGGCTGCGTCGTGACCCGCGCGGCGAGCGGCGCGAGGGCGTCGTTGACGGCGTTGAGGACCGCGCCCGGCGCGCCGGCCGTGCCCGCCTCGCCCGCGCCCTTGAAGCCCCCCTCGGAGTAGGCGGTCGGTGTCTCGACGTGCCCGACCACGATCTCCGGGGTCTCCGCCGCCAGCGGCACGAGGTAGTCCATCATCGTGCCCGTCAGCAGCTGGCCCTCGGCGTCGTACACGCAGTGCTCCCAGAGGGCGGCGCCGATCCCCTGGACGATCGCGCCGCGGAGCTGCTCGTCCACCAGCCTCGGATTGATGATCCGTCCGCAATCCTCCACCACCCAGTGCTTGAGGAGCCTGACGAACCCCGTCTCCACGTCGACCTCGACGTGGGAGAGCTGGACGCCGTTCGTGAAGGCGAACCCCTGGTGGCGCGGCACGTAGTGCCGGGTCACGGCCAGCTCCGCCTGGAAATCCTTCGGGAGCGTGTCGGGGCGGAAGTAGGCGATCCGGCCGAGCTCGGGCAGGTCCAGGCGCACCTCGCCCGTGAGCGCGTCCACGATCCGGCTCGCGCGCAGGTCGAGGTCCTCGGGCTCGCACGCGAGGATCGCGGCGGCGACGCGCAGGATGCCCTGGCGCAGCGCCTTGCCCGACAGGAGCGCGGCCTCGCCGCCGATGCCCGCCCCGCGCGAGGCCCAGGTGCCCCCGCCGTAGGGCGTCACCATCGTGTCGCCCGTGAGCACGCGCACGTCCTCCAGGCGCACCCCCAGCGCCGTGGCGACGACCTGGGCGATGATGGTGTCCGTGCCCTGGCCCTGCTCGGTGACGCCGGTGAGGCAGACGACCTTGCCCGTGGGCTCGAGCTTGAGCGTGCAGCCGTCCTGCGAGGAGATGCGCGCGCCGCCGATGCCGTAGAAGGCGGGACCGGGGGTCGTCAGCTCGATGAACATGCAGAGGCCGAGCCCCCGGTACACGCGCCGCGCACGGAGCCGGTCGCGCTCCTCGCAGAGCCTCGCGTACTCCGACATCTCGAGGATCTTGTCGAGCGCCTCCTCGTGCGAGAGCCGCTCGAAGAAGTAGCCCGTGGGCGCCGTGCACGGATACATGTCCGCCGTGATGAGGTTCCGGCGCCGCACCTCGACGGGGTCGAGCCCGAGCTCCCGCGCGGCGAGGTCGACCATCCCCTCCATCACCGCGAAGGCGATCGGGTGGCCCACGGCGCGGTACTGGCACATCGGCGTCTTGTTCTGGAGGACGACGCGCACCGCCGCCGCGTAGTCGCGGAGCTTGTAGACGCCGGGTGCGAGCCGGGCGATCTGGTTACCCTCCACGGCGCTCGTGCGCGGGTAGACGGAGTAGGGGCCGATGCCCGTGAGGTCGTCGAGGCGCATCCCCACGAACGTCCCGTCGCGCCGGACGGCGAGCTCGGCGGTCACCCGGTGGTCGCGTGCGTGGATGTCGCTCTGGAACGACTCGAGGCGGTCCGCGACGAACTTCACGGGGCGTCCGAGCAGGACCGCCAGGGCGCAGGTGGCCATCTCGTCGGGGTAGATGTGGACCTTGATCCCGAAGCTGCCGCCGACGTCCTTGCAGATCACCCGCACGTCGTGCTCCGGCAGCCGGAGGTGACGCGCCAGGATGTCCTGCATCATGTGCGGCGCCTGGAAGGAGTGATAGACGGTGAGCCTCCGCTCGGCGGGGTCGAAGTCCGCGAGGATCGTGCGCGGCTCGAGCGTCACCCCCGTGTGGCGCCCCGTGAGGAACGTCTCCCGGACGACGAGGTCGGCCTCGGCGAAGGCGCGGGCGACGTCGCCTGCGACGACGTCGAGCGCGAAGGCGAGGTTGTCGCCGAGCTCGGGGTGGATGACCGGCGTCGCGGGATCGAGCGCGGTCTCGGCGTCGGTCACCGCGGGCAGGGGCTCCCACTCCACGCGGACGCTCGCGACGCCGTCCTCGGCCAGCGCGCGCGTCTCCGCGACGACCGCCGCCACGGGCTCGCCCTGCCAGGTGGCGCGCCCGAGGGCGAGCGGGAACTGCTTCGCCGACTTCATGCCGGCGAAGTGGGCGAGCGTGCCCACCCAGCCGTCGCAGACGCGGGCGATCTCCTCGCCGGTCACGACCGCGACGACGCCGGGCAGCGCCCGCGCCGCGGTGACGTCGAGCGCGCGGATGCGGGCGTGGGCGTGGGGGCTGCGCAGGAAGGCGACGTGGGTCATCCGCGGGAGCCTGACGTCGTCGGTGTACACGCCCCGGCCGGCGAGCAGCCGCGCGGTCTGCGGCCGGACCACGCTCTGCCCGATGTAGCTCTCGCGCTCGTGGACCGGCGGCGGCGTGCTCATCGCGTCTCCCGCCCCCGGGCGCCCCCGACGCGGTGCACCGCGTCGACGATCGCCTGGTAGCCCGTGCAGCGGCAGTAGTTGCCGGAGAGCGCCAGCCGGATCCGGGCCGGGTCGGCGCCGGGCTCGCGCTGGAGGATCTCGTGCGCGGTCAGCAGCATGCCGGGCGTGCAGAAGCCGCACTGGAGCGCGTTCGCCTCGGCGAACGCCTGCTGCAGATCGGAGACCTCGCCCGTGCCGGAGACGCCCTCGATCGTCTCGACGCGGCAGCCGTCCGCCTGGACGGCGAGCATCAGGCAGGCGCGCACCAGCGCGCCGTCCACGCGCACCGTGCAGGCGCCGCACACGCCGTGCTCGCACCCGACGTGCGTGCCCGTCAGCTCGAGGTCGTACCGGAGGAAGTCCGCCAGGCAGAGCCGCGGCTCGACCCGGCGCCCCACGGGCGTCCCGTTCACCGCGAGCTCGATCGCGACCGTCGTGTCCACGGCTCAGGCCTCCAGGAGGCCCCGCACCGCGCGCCGGAGGAGCACGCCCGCGAGGTGCCGTCGGAGCGCCGCGCTCGCGTGCACGTCCGAGGGCGGATCGAGCTCCTCGGCGAGCGCCCTTGCCGCCGCGTCGAGCGCCGCCGCGTCCATCCGACGCCCCGCCAGCGCCGCCTCCGCGCGGGCGGCGCGCACCGGGGTCGCCCCCACGCCGGCCAGGACGAGGCGCGCTTCCGCGAGCGTCCCGTCGGCCACGCGCGCGTGCGCGGCCAGGGCGACGAGCGCGTAGTCGCCGTGTCGGCGCGCCAGCTCGTCGAAGCGCGAGCGCCATCCGGGCGCGAGCCGGGGCACGACCACCGCGGTCAGGACCTCGCCGGGCCCGAGCGCCGTCGTGCAGACGCCGCGGAAGAACTCGGCGGCTCCGATCTCGCGCGAGCCCCGGCGGCTCAGCGCCCGCACGGTTCCGCCGAGAGCCACGAGGCACGCGGGCAGCTCCGCGGCCGGGTCGGCGTGGGCGATGCCGCCGCCGACGGTGCTGCGGGTGCGGACCGCGAGGTGCGCGACGTGGGGCAGGGCCTGGGCGATGAGCGGCGCGTGCGCGGCGACGAGCGGCGAGCGCTCGACCGCGTCCAGGCGCGCCAGGGCGCCGAGCACGAGCCCCTCGGCCCCGAGGCGGATCTCGTCGAGGCCGGGGATGCGGTTGATGTCGATGAGGGCGCCCGGCGTGGCCAGCCGCATGTTGAGGGCGGGCACGAGGCTCTGGCCGCCCGCGAGGACCCGCCCCTCCGCGCCGTAGCGCTCGAGGAGGGCCAGCGCGTCCGGGAGCGACGCGGGACGATGGTAGACGAACGGTGCCGGCTTCACGGCAACCTCCAATAAGCAGAGACCCACGGACTTGTCAATGACCGGCCGTCGCCTTGTGACGCGCTTCACGCGTCCGCCCGGGCGCGTCGGCTGCCCGAACGTTTCACCGGTAACGCGGGGCTTTTCAGGATTGCAATGGCGCCCCGGTTTCGATATCCCTTGGGTGCCCGCTGCGCCGTCCTCTTCGACGCGGCGGGCGGGGCACCAACACCGGATTCGGCACGGGCTTGGGCACGGGGACAGGAACGGCCCGGCGGGTCGTCCGCCAGGGTCGGCGAAGCTGGTATCAGGCTTGCTGTCATGCCGGGCCATCAGCGGCGCGCGGCGCCGTGCGCTCCCCCGCGGCGGGCCGTGATGGGTCAGGTCTGTTTCCGGCCCCGGCCGTGGCGCCGTTCGCCAGCGGCCCCCCGACGGGCCACCGTCATTTGAGTGCACCGATCGAACGCAGGGAGGAACGCCCGATGGTCCGAAACGGCAGACCTGGCATCCGGACCCGGCTAGTCGTGATGGCTCTGATCGCGACGCTCGCGCTCTGGGGTGCAACGGCTCCCGCGGCGCTCGCGGCCGGCCCGATCAAGATCGGCTTCGGCATGGCGCTGACCGGGGCCCTGGCGGGGAACGGCAAGGCCGCCCTGATCGCCATGCAGATGTGGGCCGAGGACGTCAACAAGAAGGGCGGGCTCCTGGGCCGCAAGGTCGAGCTGGTCTACTACGACGACCAGACCAAGCCCGCCACCGTTCCCGGCATCTACACGAAGCTCCTGGACGTGGACAAGGTGGACTTCGTGGTCTCCGGCTACGGCACGAACGTCATCGCCCCCGCGATGCCGATCATCATGGAGCGGAAGCTCGCCTTCGTCACCCTGTTCGGCATGGCCGTCAACGAGAAGTTCAACTACCCCTACTACTTCCAGATCATGCCGACGGGGCCCGAGCCGCTGACCGACTGGTCCAAGGGCTTCTTCGAGATCGCGATGAAGCAGAGCCCGAAGCCCAAGACCGTCGCGATCGCCGCGGCCGACTCCGAGTTCGCCCAGAACGCCGCGGCCGGCGCGCGACAGAACGCCAAGAAGTACGGGCTGCGGATCGTCTACGACAAGGCCTACCCGCCGCCCACCGCGGACTTCACCCCGATCGTGCGCGCCATCCAGGCGACGAACCCCGACCTGGTCTACGTGGCGTCCTATCCCCCGGACTCCGCCGGCATGATCCGCGCCGCGCACGAGGTCGGGCTCAAGCCCAGGATGTTCGGCGGCGGCATGGTGGGCCCGCAGTACGCGTCGCTCCAGACCGCGCTCGGGCCCCTGCTGAACGGCATCGTCAACTACCACTTCTTCGTGCCGGAGCCCTCGCTCAAGTTCCCCGGCATCGACGCGTTCCTCAAGACGTACCAGGAGCGGGCCAAGGGAGCCGGCGTGGACGCGCTCGGCTACTACCTCCCGCCTTACGCCTACGCCTACTTGCAGATCCTGGGGCAGGCGGTCGAGGCCACCAAGGGCCTGGACCAGAAGAAGATCGGCGAGTACATCCGCGCCAACACGTTCGACACCGTCGTCGGCAAGGTCAAGTTCGCGCCGAACGGCGAGTGGGCGCAGTCGCGCGTGCTCATGGTTCAGTTCCAGGGCATCGAGAGCAACGACCTGAGCCAGTTCTCGGGGCCGGGGCACCGGGCGGTCCTCTACCCGGAGCAGTGGAAGGCCGGCAGCATCGTCTACCCGTACGAGAAAGCCAAGCGCTAAGCGGGTCGCGGCCCGGGGGCGCCGCCGCGCGCCTCCGGGCCGGCGCGATCACATGTTCTCACTCGACCTGCTCACCGACGCCGTCGTCGCGGGAATCCTGCTGGGCGGATTCTACGCGGCGGTCAGCCTCGGCATCACGCTGGCCTTCGGCCTGCTCGACATCGTCAACATCGCGCACCCGGCCTTCGTGATCCTCGGCGCGTACGGCGCCTACGTCGGCAACAGCCGCTTGGGACTCGACCCGATCGTCGCCGGGCTCCTCGGCATGCCCGTCTTCTTCCTGCTGGGCATGGTCGTCTACCGCGTCTACTACGCGAGCTTCGAGAAGCGGGGCGACGAGTCGCTCCGGGGCCTCGTGTTCTTCTTCGGCATCATCTTCATCATCGAGGTATCGCTCCTTCTCCAGTACGGCGTCGACTACCGGTCGGTGGACGCCGCCTACCTCGGCGCGACGCTCGAACTGGGGCCGATCACGTTGCCGTTCCGCCTCGCGATCCCCTTCGCCGTGGCGCTCGGGCTGACGCTCCTGCTCCACCTCTTCCTCTCCCGGACCTTCTGGGGGCGCGCGGTCAAGGCGGTGTCCCAGGACCACCTGGCGCTGCGGCTGATGGGCGCCAGCCCGGTCAGGGTCAAGGCGCTGGCCTTCGCCATCGCGATCGCGACGGCGAGCGTGGCGGGCGCGCTGCTGATCATGATCGGGCCGATCGAGCCCTCGGTGGGCCGCGAGTACATCGGCCGCGTCTTCGCCATCGCCGTGCTGGGCGGGATGGGGAGCATCGGCGGCACGCTGGCGGCATCGCTCATCCTCGGCGTGCTGGAGAGCCTCACGTCCACCTTCTACGGCCCCTCGTGGGCGCTGGCGGTGTCGTTCGGGATCCTCCTGGTGGTCCTCGCCGTGCGGCCGGCCGGGCTGTTCGGGCGCTAGGCGATGAGCGGGCGCGTGCTCCTCGCGGTCGCCGTCGCGCTGGTGCTGGCCGCGGTGGCGCTGACGCGGGTCCTCGAGAACCAGTACTACTACTTCGCGACGTACGTGATCTTACAGTACGTCGTGCTCGCCACGGCCTGGAACATCCTCGGGGGCTACACGGGGTACGTGAACTTCGGCAGCGCCGCGTTCTTCGCGACGGGCGCGTACACGGCGGCCGTCCTCATCAAGGCCGTCGCCGCCCCGTTCCCGGTGCTGCTCGTGGCCGGGGGGCTCGTCGCCGGGCTCCTGGGGCTCGGCATCGGGTACCTCACGCTCCGGCTGCGGGGCGTGTTCTTCGCGATCGCGACGCTGGCGCTGGCCGTCGTGCTGCAGACGCTCGTCGTCAACTGGGGCTACGTCGGCGGCTCCCGCGGGATCTACACGCTCCGGCCCGCTCGGGTCCCGTTCTTCGACAACTACGTCGAGTTCCTCTTCGTCGTGATGGTCGTCCTCGCGCTCGGCGCGCTGGCGACCGCGCGGTGGATCGAGCGCTCGTGGATCGGGCGGGGCCTGGTCGCGATCCGGGACAACGAGGAGGCGGCCGAGTGCATGGGGGTGCCGACCCTCAGACTCAAGCTCGTCGCCACCACCGTGAGCGGGGCGCTCATGGGCGTCGCGGGCGCGCCGTTCCCCTACTACCTCACCTACATGGAGCCGACGTCCGCGTTCAACCTCGACTATGCGATCAACAGCCTGGCGATGCCGATGATCGGCGGGACGACGACGTGGGTGGGCCCGCTGGTCGGCGCGGTGCTGCTCGGGGCGGCGCAGCAGGTGGCGACGGTGACGATCTCGTCCGCGCTGAACCTCCTGATTGTCGGCCTGGTGGTCGTGGCGTTCGTCATCCTGGCGCCGGAGGGGATCGTCGGCCTGTTCCGCCGCTGGCGCGCGAGGGCCCGCGCGTGACGGCCCCGGTCCTGCTCGACGTGCGGAGCGTCACCAAGCGGTTCGGGGGGTTCCAGGCCCTCGGCGGCGTGAGCCTCCAGGTGTTCGCGGGGGAGCGCTTCGGCCTCATCGGGCCTAACGGATCGGGCAAGACGACGCTCATCAACTGCGTCTCGGGGGCGCTGCGCAACGACGAGGGGGCGATCTGGTTCGAGGGCCGGGACATCACGCGCCTGCCGGCCCACCGGCGGACCCGCCTGGGCATCGCGCGGAGCTTTCAGATCCCGCGGCCCTTCGGCAGCATGACGGTGCTGGAGAACCTGTGCGTCCCCGCCGAGTACGCCACGCGCGGGGGCGCCCACGGCGCGGACGCCGCGGCCGAGGCGATGGAGATCCTCCGGCTCATCGGTCTCGACGGCAAGGCCAGGGCGGTGGCGGGGGGCCTCACCCAGATCGAGATGCGCAAGCTCGAGCTGGCGCGGGCCATGGCGGTCAAGCCGAAGCTCCTGATCTCCGACGAATCGATGGCGGGGCTCTCGAGCGCGGAGGTCGACGAGATCCTCGCGATCCTCTTCGCGCTCCACGAGCGCGGCATCGCGGTCATCATGATCGAGCACATCATGCGGGCGGTGATGCGCTTCTCGCAACGGATCGTCGTCCTCGACGCCGGCGAGCGCATCGCGGAGGGCGGGCCCGAGGAGATCCTGCACAACGCCGCCGTGGAGAAGGCCTACCTTGGCGAGTAGGATCGTGGTCCGCGACGTCGAGGCCGGCTACGGCGCCGTGCGGGTGCTGCACGGGGTGTCGATGGAGGTGAACGAGGGCGAGACGGTCGCGCTGCTCGGCACCAACGGCAACGGCAAGAGCACCCTCCTGAAGTGCATCATGGGCATCGTGCGCCCGGACGCCGGGGAGATCGTGCTCGAGGAGGACGGCCGGCGGACGAGCCTGGTCGGGCGCTCCCCGGAGGAGATCGTCGGCCTGGGGATCGCGCTGGTCCCGGAGGGGCGGCGGCTCTTCCCGAAGCTCACGGTGGAGGAAAACCTGCTGCTCGGCGCCTACCGGCGGGAGGCCCGCGCCGAGATCGCCGGCAACCTGCGCTTCTGCCTCGACGCCTTCCCGGTGCTCGGCGAGCGCCGGCGGCAGCTCGCGGGCAGCCTCTCCGGCGGCGAGCAGCAGATGCTCGCCCTGGCGCGGGCGGTCATGTCGAGCCCCCGCATCCTCCTGGTGGACGAGCCCTCGGTGGGGCTCGCGCCCATCCTGGTCTCCCGCGTCATCGCCAAGATCCGCGAGCTGAAGGAGTCCCACCACCTGACGGTGCTGATGGCCGAGCAGAACTTCAACCAGGCGACGAAGATCGCCGACCGCGGCTACATCATCGTCCACGGCCAGATCGAGTTCGAGGGACACAGCACGCGCGAGCTGGCCGAGCACGAGCTGGTGAAGAAGTACTACCTCGGCGTCTGAGGCGCTCCGGGGCGATGAGCGGGCTGAACCTCGCGAGCGTCCTGGCCCACCACGCCGACCGCTTTCCGGACCGCGCGTGCCTGGTCTGGGACGGCGCGGTCGTCACGTACGCGGAGCTCGACCGGCGCGTCGCGCGGACGGCGGCCGGGCTCGCCCGCCTGGGCGTCGGCCGCGGCGACGTCGTCGGGCTGCTCCTCTACAACTGCCCCGAGTTCCTCGAGGCGATGTTCGCGGTCGCCCGGCTCGGGGCCATCGTGATGCCGGTGAACTGGCGGCTCGCCGGCGAGGAGGTCGCGTACATCGCCTCCCACGCGGGCGCGCGGCTCGTCGTCTCGGAGCCCGAGCTGGCGCCGCTCGCCGAGGCCGCGCGCGCGCGCCTGCCGGGCCTTCCGCTCGTCGGCGTCGGCGGCGCGCCCGCGGGCTGGACGCCGTTCGAGGCCCTGCGGGAGCCCGGCGCGGTCCCGCCGCCGGCGGAGGTCTCGGCCGACGACGTCCACCGGCTCATGTACACCTCGGGGACGACGGCGCGGCCGAAGGGCGTGATGATCACCCACGCGAACCTCTACTGGAAGAACATCGCGCACGTCGTCGAGTTCGGGATCACCGGCGAAGACAAGGGACTTGCCTGCGGCCCCCTCTACCACGTGGGCGCGCTCGACCTCACGACGACCACCGTCCTCTACGCCGGCGGCACCGTCGAGATCCACCGCAAGTTCGAGACCGAGCGCGCGCTCGACGCCCTCGAGCGCGGCGGGATCACGAACGTCTGGCTCGCGCCCTCGATGGTCAACCAGATCCTCGCCCACCCCTCGCTCGCCGCGCGGGACCTCGGCCGCGTCCGCCTGATCATCGACGGCGGCGAGAAGATGCCGCTGCCGCTGATCGAGCGGCTCCTCCGCGCCTTTCCCGGCGCGTGGTTCGCCGACGCGTACGGGCTCACCGAGACCGTCTCCGGGGACACCTTCCTCGACAAACGGACCACCGTGCGGAAGCTCGGCTCGGTGGGCAAGGCGTGCCTGCACCTCGAGGTCGCGATCTGGGACGCGGCCGATCGGCCCGTCGCCGCGGGCGCGCTGGGCGAGATCGTGCTCCGCGGGCCCAAGGTCTTCAAGGGCTACTGGAAGGATCCCGAGGCGACGGTGGCCGCGTTCCGGGGCGGCTGGTTCCATACGGGCGACCTCGGGTACCTCGACGAGGAGGGGTTCCTGTACATCGTCGATCGCATGAAGGACATGATCGTGAGCGGCGGCGAGAACATCGCCTCGCCCGAGGTGGAGCGCGTCCTCTACGAGCACCCCGCGGTCCTCGAGGCCGCCGTCGTCGGCCGTCCCGATCCCCGCTGGGGCGAGGTGCCGATCGCCTGCGTCGTGCGCCGCCCGGGCGCGAGCGTGAGCGAGGACGAGCTGCGCGACTGGTGCCTGGCGCGGCTCGCCCGGTACAAGGCGCCGCGCGCCGTGCGGTTCGTCGACGCGCTCCCGCGCAACCCGTCGGGAAAGGTCCTCAAGCGCGTGCTGCGCGAGCAGGACGCGCGCTGAGACCCCTCGGCGCGCTCAGGCGGGGGACAGCACCAGCTTCACCAACGCCGACGAGTCGAGATACACGAGACTCACGCGCGCTCTGCTCGGAGCCTCGCGAGCGCTCGGCTGGCCCGGCGCGACGGGCGCTTGCCCCGGGGCGGGCCGAGCGCGAGGAGATCCCCGGCGGCCGCGGTGGCTCGGCCCGCGGCGATGAGGCGGTCGAGGGTCGTCGCCTTCGCGCCGGCCGGCGCCAGCGCGGCGACGCGATGCCCCCGCTCCTTCACCTCCAGGGTCTCGCCCGCCTTGACTCGCCTCAGGCAGACGCTCAGGTTCTGTCTCAGTTCCCGCCCGCCGCCGTCCCCCCGCCGATACCCCATGTAGCACATCGTAGCGCATCGTCAGGGGATGCGGCGCGGCGGACTGTCCAGGCGTCTCGCGCGCGCGATCCTCGAGCTACGGGTTCTGGACGGTCCGCCGGCGGTCGTCGAGCAGGATCGCGGCGGAGGCGAGGGCCGTGCCCAGCGCGATCCCGGCGACCGCGTCGGACGGCCAGTGGGCGCGGAGCATCACGCGCGCCAGCGCGACCAGGACGATCACGGTGATCGCCGTCGCCCTCAGGAGCCGCCGCGCGCGGGGCGGGAGCGGGCCGGCCAGATAGACCGCCGCGCCGAAGAACGCCGCCGCCGCCGTCGCGTGGCCGCTCGGGAAGCCGAACGAGAGCCCCTCGGGCCGCGGCCGGCTGACCAGCCACTTGAGCGCGCCCTCGACGAGGGGGGCGGCGAGCATCAGCCCGACCCACAGGTACCAGTGCGCCCGCGCGCGCGGGAAGGCGACGAGCAGGATGAGCGTCGCCGGCAGGAGCAGCTTCCAGCTCCCGGCCTCGTTGATCACGCGCATTGCCTTGACGACGGGCGGGGCGGCGAGCGCGAGCGCGGCGTCACGCACCGGGGCGTCGCCGGGCGGCGTTCCCGTGAGCGCGACGGCAAGGGCGAGGAGGACGAAGCAGGCTCCGGACACGATCAGCGTCCGGCGTGCGATGCCCGCTCCCCGGGCAGCGGTCGGCTCCATGGTCAGCGCGGGCGGAGGGCCATGCCGTGCGGGGCGCGGCCCACCGGGATCGTCTTCACCTGCTGGTGGGTCCGGACGTCGATCACGGCGACGAGGTCCGCCGTGCGGTTGGTGACGAACGCGTACCGGCCCCCGGGCGCCATCACGACGAGGTCGGGGTAGCCCTTCTGTTGGAGAGTGGCGACGATCCGGTCGTCCGCGGTGCGGACGACCACGACCTTGTTCGCCTTCCGGAGCGTGGTGTAGAGGAACCGGCCGTCGAGCGTGAGCGTCGCCTCGTGGACGACCCCGGGCAGCGCGATCTGGCCGGTGACCTTGTTGGTGGCGGTGTCGAGCTTGAGGACGGCCCTGTTCTCGCCGGCCGCGACGTAGAGCGTGCGGCCGTCGGCCGTGAGGGCCAGGCCCATCGCGTCGCCCCCGCCGTGGACCACGCGCTCCACGATCGTGCGCGTGGCCACGTCGATGACGGTGACGTCCCCGGCGGTCTCGCCCGACACCCAGAGGCGCGCGCCGTCGCGGGAGAACACGGCGTGGGCCGGCCAGGTCGAGACCTCGACGCGCCCGGCGATCTTCCCGGCCCGGAGGTCGTAGAAGATGACCTCGTCCTCGCTCGTGTCGCTCGACCAGTCGAGGACCACGAGGTGCCGGCCGTCGGGCGTGAAGCCGAGGTTGTAGGGGTTGCCGCCGATCCGGACGCGCCGGACGAGCTTCAGCGCCTCCGCGTCGATCACGCCGAGGTCGCGGCTCTTGTCGTAGACGACCCAGGCGGTCCGGCCGTCGGGGTGGACGACGACGCGGTTCGGCTTGCCCGCGCCGAGCGGGATCGTCGCGACCACGTCCAGGGTGTCGGTGTCGATGACCGAGAGCGTGTCCGACTTCGTGTTCGTGACGTAGAGCGTCGCGGCCCCCGCCGGGGCAGCGAGCACCAGGGTCAGCAGCAGCGCACCGCAGAGCCTCGTCACGCCGGGCCTCCTCATCGCGTCGTCTCGATCGCGGTGATCACCACGTTGGGCGGCACCCCCTGCAGGGTGAATCGTACCGCGTCCCCGACCGCGACCGCCTCGTGAATCCCGGGCGAGGCGGCGCGGAACCCCATGGTCATGGCGGGCATGTAGCCCGGGATGTCCTCGTGGGTGATGACGAGCACGTTGATCTCGGGGACGATGGCGCGGACGACGCCCGCGACCCGCCAGACGCGCTCGGCGCCGGCGGTCGCCCCCGCCCGCGCCGCGGCGAGGTCCTGCTCGAGCCGCGTCGTGCGGAGGCCCCAGAAGGCGTAGCCCCAGCCGACGCCGAGCAGGAGGGCGAGGTTCAAGAGCAGCGCGGCCTTCCACGCGCGCATCAGTGCACGTGCGCCTCGGGCGCCGGCGCGACGACCTTCTCCGCGTTCAGCTCCTGGACCTCGGCGAGCAGGGCGTTCGGCTCCCCGGCGGCGCGGCCGTCGCCGCGGCTGATCGCGCGCACGTACCCCCCGCGGTCGATCAGGATCTCCGCGTGGGGCGCGGCGGCGAGCATCCGGTAGGCGGCGACGATATCGGCGGCGCCCTCGGTGACGACGGGGAAGAAGATCCGCGGGGCCGCGCCGAGCCGCCGGAGCGCGTCGGGCGCGGCGTCGGTCGGGACCGCGATCACCTCCGCGCCGAGCGCGGCCAGCGACGGGTACTGGTCGGCGAGCTGCGCCAGGCGGGCGCGCGAGCCCGGCAGCGTGTAGAGCGCGAGCACCACGATCCGGCGCCCGCGGTGCTCCTGGAGCGTGCGCGTGGGGGTCGGCCCCACCGCGTACGCGAAGTCGGGCGCGACGAGCCACGCGCGCCCGGGCTCGACGGCGGGCCCCAGGCCCCGCGCGGCGTTCGCCGCCGCCAGCGCGCGCACGTAGTTGATCACGTCCCAGCGCGCCTCGGCGTCGAGCCTCGCGCCGAAGGCCGGCATGCCCGCCCGCGGGATACCGTGCGTGATCCACCAGAAGAGGTCGCCGGCGGTGTGCCGGGCGGTGCGGGGGCCGCGCAGGTCGGCCGGGGGCCGCGGCAGGCGGAGCCCGGCCGGGCCGTCGCCGGCGCCCGCCGGCCCGTGGCACGCGGCGCAGTGCTCGCGGTAGCGCGCGGCGCCCGCGACGATGGAGGCGGCCCGGTAGGGCACCGCGGGGCGCACGTAGGTGGTCGGGTAGGCGTCGAGCGCGAGCGGGGGCAGGGCGATCGCGACGCCCGCGCCGAGGACGACGAGCGCGCCGCCGAGGAGCGGCAGGCGCCCGCGCCGCACGACGAGCGCGGCGAGCGCGGCGACGGCGCCGAGCGCCAGGACCTGGCTGCCGACGAGCGCGCGGACGGCGCGCGCGGGGGCGCCGTCGAGCGTCGCGAGCGAGAGGCGGAACGCGAACGGCCACTCGGGCGCGGCGTGCGCCGCGGGCGGCGTGAGGGCCATCCAGGCCGCCAGGCCCACGACCGCGAGCACGAGCGCGGCCTCGCCGGCGACGAAGCGCGCGAGGCCGGCCATCGCGGGACGCCCGACGCTCGCCGCCTCGCCCGCGAGGCCGGGCAGGTGGCGCTGCCGGTTCAGCGCGGCGAGCGCCAGGATCGGTACCAGCAGGGCGAGCTTGCCGAGCAAGAGCCGCCCGTACGGAGTCCCGACCAGGCCGGCGACGGAGCCCACCTGCGCTGTCGCGCCGAGCGCGCCCGACGCGGCGAGCGCGAGGACGCTCGCGAGGGCCAGGCGCGAGAAGCGCCGCGCGGCGCGCACGGCGTGGGGGCGCGCGTCGGCGCCCTCCGCGCGGGCGGCGCGCCGCAGCAGGAGCGCGAGCGGAATGAGGCCGCCGGCCCACGCGCCGGCGGCCAGCGCGTGGACGCCGTCCGCGGCGACCGCGGCGAGCGTGCCGGGCTGTGCCGCCGCGTGGCCGGCGGCGGCGCCCGCGCCGAGCGCCGCGGCGGCGAGCAGCACCGTCTCCCCGCGCGCCGCGCGCCAGTCCAGCCGGCGCCGCACGTCGAGGGGGACGGCGAGAAACGCGGCGAGGAGCAGGAGCAGGCCGTGGCGGACCAGCCACACGTGGCCGCCGCGCGTCTCGAGGAGGACCCGCTTCAGCGCGACCGGGTCGAGCGCGGCGTCGCGCCGTCCCTCGAGGAGCGCGGTCTGGAGCATCAGGACCGCGACGCCCGTGACGAACGCGAGCACGGCGAGCCCCCGGCAGGCGTCGAGCATGCGCGTCTCCCAGGCGAGGGCCGTCGGGCGGTCGGAGCGCCCGGCGAGCAGGATCGAGCCGGCGGAGCCGACGAGCAGGACGGAGAGCGCTAGGTGCGCCCACCGCGCGAGGACCTCGAGCGCGATCACGCGGCTAGTGTACCGGATGCGGGAGGCGGCGTTGAGGCGGGTGCGGTTGTCGTATACAGTGCAGGCGCATGCTCCGCCCCGTCGTGCCGCTGGCCGCGCTCGCGCTCGTCCTCGTCCTGCTCGCGAGCGTGTCGGGCACAGGCGCGCACGCCGCGCTCGCGCGGAGCGAGCCGCGCGCCGGCGCGACGCTCGGCCGGGCGCCGAGCGCGGTCAGGCTCTGGTTCACCGGCGACCTCGAGCCCGCGTTCGGCCGCCTGCGCGTGCTCGACGCCGCGGGAGCGCGCGTGGACCGGGACGACGCCCGGGTGGACCGGAACGACCGCACGCTCCTTCGCGCCACGCTCGGGCCGCTCCCGCCGGGCCGGTACCGGGTCCTCTGGCGCGTCGTCTCGGTGGACTCGCACGTCACCGAGGGGGAATTCGGCTTCCGCGTGGCCCCGTGATCCGCGCCGTCTTCCTCGACGCCGGCAACACGCTGCTCAGGATGAACTACCCGGCGATCGCCGCGGAGCTCGCGCGGCACGGCGTCCGGACGGCGCCCGGCGAGGTCGAGCGCGCGGAGTGGCGGGCGCGCGTCAGGCTCGACGAGACCGTGTTCGCCCCGACAGCGCCCGCGACGTCGACCGAGAGCCGGGCGTCGGGCGACCGCTACGTCCGCCTCCTGCTCGAGGCGCTCGGCGTCGCCGACGAGGGGATCGTCGGGGCGCTCGGCGAGTGGCGGCGGACGTACAACCCGCCCGTGGGGCTCTGGGACCTGGCCGATCCGCGTGCGGACGCGGCGCTCCGGCTCCTGCGCGAGGCCGGCGTCGCCGCGGCCGTGATCTCCAACTCGAACGGCTCGGCGCGCTCGATCCTCGAGCGCCTGGGGCTCGCCGCGCACCTGGACTTCGTGATCGACTCGTTCGAGGTCGGCGTCGAGAAGCCGGATCTGAGGATCTTCGCGCTCGCGCTCGCCCGCGCGGCGGTCGCGCCCGCCGAGGCGGCGTACGTGGGCGACCTCTACTCCGTAGACGTGCGCGGCGCGCGCGCCGCGGGGCTCGAGGCGGTGCTGCTCGACCCGGGCGGCTGCTGGGGGCCGCGCGACTGCCCGACGGCCCCCGACGTGCTGGCCGCGGTCCGCCTGCTCCTCGGCGGGCGGGGCCTCTAGTCCGGCAGGCGGACGAAGGGGTAGCGGCGGAGCGCGCCGTAGATGACGCGCTTCATCTCGGCGATCTCGGCGTCGGTCTTCGCCTCGAAGCGGAGCGTCAAGTACGGGTTCGTGTTCGAGGCGCGGACGAGCCCCCAGCCTCCTCCGGGGAACAACACGCGCGCCCCGTCGATGTCGATCGTCTCGTAGCGCGCCGTGAGCTCGCGCGTCAGCTCCTCGATCACGCGGAACTTCTCGGCGTCGGGGCACGGCGCCTTCAGCTCCGGCGTCGCGCGCAGGTGGGGCACCGAGGCGAACAGCCCGGAGAGGGGCCCGGGCGCGCGCGCCGCGATCTCGATGATCTTGCAGGAGGCGAGGATGCCGTCGTCCACCCCGTAGTACCCCTCGGCGAAGAACATGTGGCCGCTGACCTCGCCGCCCAGCAGGATCCCGTCCTCGCGCATCTTGCGCTTGAGGTGCGAGTGGCCCGTCTTCCACATCACGGGCACGCCGCCGTGCGCCCGGATGTCGTCGACCAGCGTCTGCGAGGACTTGACGTCGAAGACGACCTTGGCCCCCGGGTGGCGCGCGAGCAGGTCGCGGGCGAGCAGGATCAGGAGCAGGTCGGCCTCGTGCCGCTGCCCGCGCTCGTCGACGATGCCGACCCGGTCGGCGTCCCCGTCGTACGCGACGCCGAGGTCGGCGCCGACCTCGACGACCCGGGCCTGCAGGTCGACGACGTTCCGCTCGTCCTCGGGGTCGGGCAGGTGGTGGGGGAAGCGGCCGTCCGACTCGCAGTGCAGCTCGACGACCTCGCAGCCGATGCGGCGCAAGAGCTCGGGCGCGTAGAGGCCGGCGACGCCGTTGCCGGCGTCCACGACGACCCGGAGGCGGCGGGCCGGGCGGACGAGCGCCGCGACGGCGGCGAGGTAGTCCTCGCGCGGGCTCCTCGCCTCGAGGGCGCCCGCGCCGCGCTCGACGTCCCCGGCCTCGGCCAGGCGCCGGAGCTCCTGGATCTCCTCCTCGCCGAGCGGCGCCGCGCCCCGGTGCACCATCTTCACGCCGTTGTACTCGATCGGGTTGTGACTGCCCGTGACGGTGGCGCCGCCGTCGAGCTGCCAGTGCGCGGTCGCGAAGTAGAGGATCGGGGTCGTCACGAGGCCGACGTCCACCACGTCCACGCCGGCGGCCCGCACGCCCTCGACGAACGCCGCGGCGAGCTCGGCCGAGGACAGGCGGTTGTCCCGGCCGGCCGCCACGCGGCGGCCGCCGCGCCGCCGGATCAGCGTCGCGTAGGCGCCCCCGACCCGGCGGAAGACCTCGGGCGTCAGGTCGGTGCCGACGAGCCCGCGGACGTCGTAGGCGCGGAAGATGTGCGGGTTCAGCATTGTGCGATCCGCTCCGCTACGCTATTGTGGCGGCCGAGCCGCCCTGGCCTCGGAGGTTACCATGAGCAAGCAGTTCGTGTTCGTCCACGGGATGAGCCACGGCGCCTGGTGCTGGGCCGCCGTGCAGGCGCGCCTCGAGCGGGCCGGGCACGCGACGCTCGCGGTGGACCTGCCGGGCCACGGCCGGCGCGCCCACGAGTGGCGCCGGGCGTCCGTCGCGGCCTATGCGCGCGCCGTCGCCGACGCGATCGCCCTCGCCGGCTTCAGCCGGGCGATCGTCGTGGGCCACTCGATGGCCGGCGTCGTGATCCCCAAGGTGGCCGAGCTCGTGCCCGCGCGCGTCGCGCACCTGGTGTTTCTCGCCGCCGTCGTGCTGTCCGACGGCGGCACGCTGCTCGCCACGCAGATTCCCGCGCCGGCGCGCCCGCTGCTCCGCGGGCTCGCGCGCGCGGGCGGCGGCGCCGTCCAGTACCCGGCGGTCGTCGAGCACGCCCGCTGGATGAGCGGCCTCGCGCCCGGCGACCCGCGGGTGGTCGAGGCACTGACCCACCTCACGCCCCAGCCGTTCCGTCCCTGGGCCGAGCGCGTCCCCATGCGGCGGTTCTACGCGCTGGCGGTGCCGCGGACGTACATCCGGTGCCTCCGCGACGCCGCCGTCGTCCCGGCCCAGGCGGCCGAGTACGCCGCGCGCCTCGGCGTCCGGCCGGTGGACCTCGACAGCGACCACGGCCCGATGCTCTCGAGACCCGACGAGCTGGCGCGCCTCCTCGCGAAGGTCTGAGCACCCCGGAGGGAGACCCACCCATGGACGAGACGGAACTGAAGGAACGCACGAGGAAGACCGCGAAGATGCTCTTCCACACGCTGAAGGGCGGCGTCGGTTACGAGACGTGGAAGAAGTTCGACCGCGGGCTCGCGCGGGCGCTCTCGATGTTCTTCACGGGCACGCTCTACAGCCGCGAGGTCCTCTCGCAGAAGCAGCGCGAGCTGTGCGCCGTCGCCTCGCTCACCGTGCTCCATCGCCCGAACGAGCTGCGCCCGCACATCCACGCCGCGCTCAACGTGGGCGCCACGCGCCAGGAGGTGGCCGAGGTGATCTTCCAGCAGGTCACCTACGGTGGCATGCCGGTCGTCGTCGACGCGCTGGAGGTCTACGGGCGCGTGCTCGCCGAGCGCGGCGAGCCCTTCCCCGCGGAGGACGCCGCGACGTGAGCGCGCGCGCCCTGGAGGCGGCCGTCGAGGCCGCGCGCGCCGCGGGCCGGATCGCGCTCGGCCACTACCGCGGCCGCTTCGATGTGAGCCTGAAGGCCGACGCGACGCCGGTCACCCAGGCCGACCGCGAGGCGGAGGAGGCGATCGTCGAGATCCTCTCCCGCGCCTTCCCGGACTACGGCATCCTCGGCGAGGAGCTCGGGGGCCGCGGCGCGCAGGACGTGCGCTGGATCATCGACCCGATCGACGGCACCAAGAACTTCGTCCGCGGGATCCCGGTCTGGGCGACGCTGATCGCGCTCGAGGAGCGCGGGGAGGTCACGGTCGGCGTCGTCCACAACCCGGTGAGCGGCGAGCTCTACACCGCGCGCCGCGGCGCGGGCGCGTTCCTCGACGGCACGCGTCTCGCCGTCTCCGACGTCGGCGCGCTCGACCGGGCCTTCCTCGTCCACGCCGGGCTCACGATCCTCCGGAAGGCGGGCTACTGGGAGGGCTTCATGCGGCTGGTGGAGGCGACCGATCGCCAGCGCGGCTTCGGCGACTACTGGGGCTACGGCCTCCTGGCCGAGGGGCGCGCGGACGTCTACCTGGAGGCCGACCTCAAGCCCTGGGACCTCGCCGCCTGCAAGCTCCTCGTCGAGGAGGCGGGCGGCCGCTTCACCGACCTCGACGGGCGGCCGACGATCTACTCGGGCACGGCGCTGGCGACCAACGGCCGCCTGCACGACGCCGTGCTCGCGCTCCTCCGACGCTGACGCTCGCGATCCACCCCGGCGCGCTCGGCGACGTGCTGCTCGCCGTCCCCGCGCTCCGCGCGCTCGCCGCGGCGGATCCGGGCACGCCGCTCGCCCTCGCCGCCCAGCCCCGGATCGCCCGGCTCTGCCACGCCCTCGGTGTCGTGGACCGGGCGCTCGCCTTCGACGCGCTCGGCCTGCACGCGCTCTTCGCCGGGGAGGCGGCGCCCGCGCGGCTGCCGCACCTCGCCGAGGCCACGCGCGTCGTCTGCTGGTTCGGCGCCGGCGACCCGGCATTCGTCGCGCGCCTCCGGGCGCTCGTCCCGGAGGCGGTCGTCGCCCCGCCGGCGGGCGAGGGAGGACCCGTGTGGGAGCACCTGCTCGCGAGCGTCGGCGCCCCGCCCGAGGCCAGGTGGCGCGCGCCGCTCGAAGCCCCGGCAGCGCTCCTCGAGCGCGGGCGGCGAGCGCTCCTGGCGGCGGGCTGGGACAGCGCCCGGCCGGTGCTCCTCGCGCACCCCGGCGCGGGCGGCGCCGACAAGCGCTGGCCAGCGGAGGGCTTCGCCCGGGTGCTCGAGCCCCTGGCGCCCCACACGGCGCTCGTGGTCCACGAGGGCCCGGCCGACGCCGAGGCCACCGCGGCGCTCGCCGCGCGCTCGCGGGCGCCGCTGCTGCGGCTCCGCGAGCCCGACCTCGACGTCCTCGCGGGCGTCCTCGGCCAGGCGCGGGGCTACCTCGGCAACGACTCGGGGGTGAGCCACTTGGCCGCGGCCCTCGGCGTGCCCGCGCTCGTGCTGTTCACCGCCGGGAAGCTCGCGTGGGCGCCGTGGGCGCCGGCGGCCCGGACGCTCGTGGTCTCGACGCAGGCGCTCGACGAGGGCGCCGTCGGCCGCGTGGCCGACGCCCTGGACGAGGTGCTCGGCGGGGCCTGAGAGCGACGAGGCTACCTCGACGCCAGTACGATGGGGCCGGTTGGCGCGGCGACGCCGGCCTCGGGCTCTACGGTGACGGCGAAGACGTCGACGGCCTGGGCGACGGGTTCCACCCGGTGGGTGGCGCGGCCCGACGCGTCGACGTTGAACACGCCGGCTGGCGTCGGGCGCCCCCCGCTGATCGTCCACAGCTCGTAGGCGTTGCCGGCGCCCGCCGGCGGGAGGTTCGTCACCACCAGCCAGCCGCCGGCCTCCTGCTGCCACAAGAGCCGTGCCTCGGCGGTGGGGATGGGGCCCGCGCCCCGGAGCGTCAGCACGCGCGTAGCCGGGTCGCGCAGCATCTGCGCGATCGCGGCGTCGGCCTGGCGCTGGCCGAGCGCCCTCGCCTGGCGCTCCAGCTCCTCTTTGAGCGCAGCCGTCTCCCGGCCCAGCGCGGCCAGGCGCGGCTCGTAGCGGCCCTGCACGAAGAGGCCGCCGAGGGCGGCGACGAGGACGGCGGCGGCCGCCGCCGTGGCCCACGAGGTCCACCACCGGGCGGACTCGGCCTGCCGCCGCGCCGGGCTGGCCTCGGCCGCCACGCGACGCAGGAGCGCCTCGCGCACGGCGGTCGGGGGAACCGCGGGGGCGGCGTCGGCGGCCAGCACCACGGCCATGTCGCCCGCCTCGCGCAGGGCGGCCAGGCAGCGCGCGCAGCCCTCGGCCAGGTGGGTCTCGAAGCGCGCCAGTTGCTCGCCCTCGAGCGCGCCCAGCGCGTAGGCCGCGGCCTCGGTGTCGAACGGCTCGTGCGTCATGCGCCCTGCCCCCCGACGATTGCCCGCAGGCGCTCGAGACCGAGGCGCATGCGCGTCTTCACCGTGCCCAGCGGCTGCTTGAGCCGCTCGGCGATCTCCGTTTGCGTGAGCCCCTGCCAGTAGGCCAGCTCGATCACCTCCCGCTGCGCCTCGGGCAGCGCCCCGAGCGCGCTGCCGACCGTGGTGCGGGCGACCGCCCGCTCGGCCACGTCCCCGCTGGGGTCGGCGGCGGCGTCCGAGCTCACCTCGTCGACCGGCTCGACAAAGGTCCTGCTTCTTCTACGAAGCGCACGCACCCGGTCGATTGCCCGGGCCCGGGCCCGGATGACCACCCAGGCCTCGGGGGTGCCGCGGGCTGGATCGTAGGACGCCGCCGCCTGCCAGGCCTCCCAGAACACCTCCTGGAGGACGTCGGCGGCATCCGTGCGGTCGCCGACGATGCGGAGGATGAGGCCGTAGGCCAGCGGCGAGTAGCGATCGTAGAAGGAGGCGAAGGCGGCGCCGTCGCGCGCCGCCATCCTCCGGATCAGATCCGCGCCCGCTTCCGCCATCCGCGCCGTTCCATCCCCGCCCCGCAGCATAGCAGGCGCGGCGATGAATCCGGCCAGCCCCGGGGGCCCGTAGATGGAATGAACGGGGCGAGTGACTGCCGCCCGACGAGCAGGGGACTCACATCCAGAAAGGAGCGCGAACATGACGTTGACGCGGACGATCGGCGCAGTGGTGGTGGCGGGATTGCTGGCGGGCTGCAGCCAGTCGATGGCCGGCTCGCCGATGGGGCAGAGCGGGAAGGGCACCGCGATGACGGCGCCCATGGCCAACGGCAAGGCCGCCGGGTTGCGGGCCGCGCTAAACACGCTGTTCCAGGAGCACGTGTACCTGGCGGCCGCGGCCACCGGCGCGGCGCTCGACGGGCGTGAGGCGGAGTTCAAGGCGGCCGCGGCGGCCCTCGACCAGAACTCGGTCGCGATCGCCCGTGCGGTCGGCTCGGTGTACGGCGCCGGAGCGGAGCAGGCGTTCCTCCCGCTCTGGCGGCGCCACATCGGCTTCGCCGTGGACTACACGGTCGGCGTGGCCACCAAGGACCAGGCCAAGGGAGACAGGGCGGTGGAGGATCTCATGGGCTACACGGGCGACCTCGGGGAGTTCCTGGCTTCGGCCAATCCGCACCTGCCGAAGTCCGTGGTCGCCGACCTGGTGAAGCACCACGTCGTGAGGCTCAAGGCCGTCATCGACGCCCAGGCCGCCAAGGATCCCGGCCAGGCGTACGCCGCGCTGCGGGAGGCCGCAGGCCACATGCAGCAGATCGCCAACCCGCTGGCCGAGGCCATCGTCAAGCAGTTCCCCGACAGGTTCATCGGCTGACCCTCGGCCGAGCATGGGCGCAGGGGCCGGGCCTTCCCGGCCCCTGCCCCGGAGCCGTCAGCGCGCGGGTTTCTTCCAGATGCCGCGGTCGTGCATGAGCTTGACCTGCCGCTTGATGACCTTCTCGCGGTACTCGGCGTGCTTCATCGGCGCGCGCTTGAGGTAGAGGTTCTTGGGGTAGATCGGCTGCTCGTAGACGATCTGGTAGAGCTCGGTGCGGAGGTCCTTCATGTAGTTGTCCCACTGGGCGCGCGCCCGGTGGTCGCGGAGCGCCTCGACGTCGATCGGCCCGCCGACGTAGGTGGAGCCCGCGCCGTAGTCCTGGCGGCCGACGATCTGGCCGCGGTAGTTGATGACGAAGCTCCGCCCGCCGAAGGTGTCGATCGGCGTCGTCTCCTCGGGGAAGAGGTAGTAGGTCCCCATGTTGGGGGCGACGATGTACAGGTTGTTGTCGAGGGCGCGCGCCCGGCTCTGGATCTCGAAGAACTCGTTGCCCGTCGCCGGGTGGGGGTAGGAGGCGCGGTAGACCACCTCGGCCCCGTTCAGCGCCAGGGCGCGCGCGTTCTCGGGATAGCTGCCCTCGTTCGCCATCATGATGCCGAGCCGCCCGATCTCGGTGTCCACCACCGGCCAGAACGCCTGGAGGGTCCGGCCGTACTTCTCGATCCACCAGTCGTAGACGTCGTGCGGGCAGACGGAGTGCTCGACCGGGAAGAGCGGCGAGACCTTGTAGTGCTTGAGGATCACCTTGCCGCGCGGGCTCAGGATGAAGCCGACGTTGAAGAAGCGGTCCTTCCAGTCGGGGTGACGCGCCTTGGCTTGCGCGATGACGAAGGCGTCGTACTCCCGGGCGATCCTGCCGAGGAACTCGGTCTCCTCGCCCGGGATGTCGATGGCGCCCTCCCGCGCGAACGTCGCGTGGTCGAGATCGAGCACCTCGTCGTTGAATCCCTGGAGCGCGCCCTCGGGGAAGGCGATCAGGCGGACGGGCAGGTCCAGGCTCGAGAGCCAGGCGGCGGCCTTCACCAGGTGCGAGAGGTGCTCGAGGTTGAGCTTGATGTCCTTGCGCTTCCGGATGCCGCGCACGGTGGGGATGAGGCCGACGGCGGTGTAGGGCTTGATCATGCGCTCGCTCCTCCCTGCTGGCGCTCGACTTCCTCCATGATCATCGTGTTCAGGTCGTCGATCAGCTTCGCGCGCTCGACGCGCCCGTCGTTCCGGATCAGCTCGCGGAGGCGCGAGGGGCGCGCCGACATCATGAGCAGGGTGGTGCCGATCGCCACGGCCTCCTCGATCGAGTGGGTCACGAAGAGGATCGTGCGCCCGGTCTGCTGCCAGATCCGCCGCACCTCGGTCTGCATGATGCGGCGGTTCTGGGCGTCGAGCGCGCCGAAGGGCTCGTCCATCAGGAGGACGTCGGGCTCGATCGCCAGCGCGCGCGCGATGGCGGCGCGCTGCCGCATCCCGCCCGACACGCGGCCGGGGTAGTAGCCCTCGAACCCGGCGAGGCCGGCGAGGCCGAGGTGGCGGCGGGCGATCGCCCGGCGCTCCGCCGCCGGCACGCCCAGGGGCTTGAGCACGAGCGCGACGTTCTCGGCGAGCGTCATCCAGGGGAGCAGCCGGTCCTCCTGGAAGACCACGCCGACCTTCCGGGTGTGGACGTCGCCGGCGACGACGGGCCGGTCGTCGAGGAGGACGGCGCCGCGCGTGGCGGGCTCGAGGCCGCCGATGATCCGGAGCAGCGTCGTCTTGCCGCAGCCGTTCGGGCCGAGCAGGCACACGAACTCGCCCGCCTCGACGCTGAACGAGACCGTGTCGATGACGGGGATCAGGTAGTCCTTGCCGACGCCCGACACCTGGAGCTTCACCGCCATCGGGCGAGCCGCCGTGAGACCGCATCGAACACGAGCTTGTCGGTGACCATCATCACGAGGATCATGACGAGCGCCCAGACGAAGACCATCTGGGTCTCGAGGATCTCGCGGCTGTAGTTCATGATGTAGCCGATCCCCGAGGTGACGCCGAAGATCTCGGCGACCACCGACACCTTCAGCGCCAGGCCGAAGCCGACCTTCATGCCGGCGACGAGATACGGGAGGGTGGACGGGATCACGATCGACCGGAACTTCTCCCGTCCGGGGAGCCGGTAGACGTCGCCCATCTCGAGGAGCCGCCGGTCCACGTTCTCGACCCCCTCGACGATGTTCGACGCCACGACCGGCAGCGTGATCATGAACGTCGTGAAGATCGGCGCCCAGTTGCTGAGCCCGAACCAGATGATCGAGATGACGATCCAGACGAAGACCGACGTCGCGTTGAGGACGGCGAGGACGTCGTGGACGACGCCCCGCGCCCGGGGCGAGAGGAACGCCGCGAGGCCCATCAGCACGGCGAGGCCCACGGCGCCGCCGAAGCCGACGAGGATGCGATAGAGCGAGGCGCCGGTGTGGGTCCACACCTCGCCCGTCGCGAGGATCTCGCCGAACCCGCGGACGACCGACGCGGGCGAGGGGAGGACGTAGGCGCCGTAGCGCCAGGACAGGAGCGACCAGACGGCGGCGATGACGAGCATCACGCCGAGGGTGGGGAGGTGGAGGCGGGCCACCCAGTCGCGCCCGCCTCCCGGCTGCGCCATCACGTGCGGTGGAAGAATTCCTTCCGGATCCGGTCCGGGTTGTCCCAGACGGCGGATTTCAGGAAGCCGAACTCCTTGTTGATCTTGAGCTGCGCGATGAGCGTGTCCACCTGCTCGTCGGGCAGGCCGTGAAGCATGCGCACGGTCTCCTTGTGGGCGACCTGGATGACGTCCCTCGGGAGCTTCGTCACCTCGGCGACGATCTCCATCGCGCGCTGGGGCTTGTTGTACCAGATGTCGACCGCGTCCTTCTGGGCGTCGTTCAGGTCCTTCGCGATCGCCGCGTTCTTGCCGAGGAACTCCTGGTGCACGAGGTAGCAGACGTGCACCGGGAACCCCGACGCCCGGCCGGTGGCCTTGCGCCAGAGGTCGATCTGCTTGGTGAGGTAGACGCCCTCGCCCCGGAACACGACCGAGTCGGTGATGGGCTGCCAGGCGATGATCGCGTCGACTTCCTTCTTGCCCAGCAACGTCACCATGTCGGGCGGCGCCGTCGCGGTGACGATTCGCGTATCCTTCTGGAGATCGAATCCGTAACCCTTCAGCACGAGGGCCCTGATGTCGAAGAACGTCGACGTGCCGACGATCGCCGCGATCTTCCGGCCCTTGAGGTCCTCGACCTTCTCGAGCCCGGCGCCCTTGCGCGCGACGATGGCGCCGAGCACCGCGGTCGCGACGCCGGTGACCTTGAGCGGCACCCCGTCCTCGAACGCCTTGGCGGCGAGCGCGAACGACATGTCGATCGCGTCCACGTTCTTCGAGGCGAGCTGGTTCAGGAGCGGGCCCGGCGCACCGGCGATGATCGAGTACTCGGCCTGCCAGCCGCGCTTGCCGAGGAGGTCCTCCTTGTGGATGATCTCCGTCGCCGCCCAGCCGAGCTGGAGGTAGGCGAGCCGGACCCTGCCCTTGCCCTGGGCGCGCAGGACCGCGGGACCACTCACCGCCGCGGCGGCGGCAGCGGCGGCGCCCGTCCTCAGGAAGTCGCGGCGTCCCCTGTCCATCGCTGTCCCTCCTACGCCTGGACCTTCGGGAGCTGCCGGAGCGCCTCCTCGATCTTCGCCGCCGGGTACTCGTAGTCCTGGAGCTTGCCGGTGAGGAAGGCGTCGTAGGCGCCCAGGTCGAAATGGCCGTGCCCCGAGAGGTTGAAGGCGATCGTGCGCCGCTTGCCTTCCTGCTTGCAGCGCTCGGCCTCGTCGATGACGACGCGGATCGCGTGCGCGGCCTCCGGCGCCGGGATGATGCCCTCCGTGCGCGCGAACTGGACCGCCGCCTTGAACGTGGCGACCTGGGGGACGGCGGTGGCCTCGATCACGCCCTCGTCGAAGAGCTTGCAGACGAGCGGCGCCATGCCGTGGTAGCGGAGGCCGCCCGCGTGGAGCGGCGCCGGCACGAAGGAGTGGCCGAGCGTGTGCATCTTGACCAGCGGCGTGAGCCCCACCGTGTCGCCGAAGTCGTAGACGTACCGGCCCTTGGTGAGGCTCGGGCACGCGCTCGGCTCGACGGCGATGATGCGGAGCTTCTTCTTCCGGCCCGCGAGCTTGTCGGCGGCGAACGGGAAGACGAAGCCCGCGAAGTTCGAGCCGCCGCCGACGCAGCCGACGAGCACGTCGGCCTCGTCGTCCGCCTTCTCGAGCTGCTTCTTGGCCTCGAGCCCGACGACGGTCTGGTGCATGAGGACGTGGTTCAGCACGCTGCCCAGCGAGTACTTCGTGTCGTCGCGCGTCGCCGCGTCCTCGACCGCCTCGCTGATGGCGATGCCGAGGCTCCCGGGCGAGTTCGGGTCCTGCGCGAGGATCTTCTTGCCGGCCTGCGTGTCGGGGCTCGGGCTCGGCACGACCTGGGCGCCCCAGGTCTCCATCATGATGCGGCGGTAGGGCTTCTGCTGGTAGGAGACCTTCACCATGTAGACCTTGCACTGCAGCCCGAACATCTGGCAGGCCATCGCGAGCGCGGAGCCCCACTGGCCGGCCCCCGTCTCGGTCGCGAGGCGCGTGACGCCTTCCTTCTTGTTGTAGTACGCCTGGGCGATGGCCGTGTTGGGCTTGTGGCTGCCCGCGGGGCTCACGCCCTCGTACTTGTAGTAGATGTGCGCCGGGGTGCCGAGCGCCTTCTCCAGGCGGCGCGCGCGGTAGAGCGGGCTCGGCCGCCAGAGCCTGAGCACGTCCCGGACGCCGTCGGGGATCGCGATCCAGCGCTCCTGGCTGACCTCCTGCTTGATCAGCTCCATCGGAAAGAGGGGCGCCAGGTCCTGGGGGCCGATGGGCTGGCCGGTGCCGGGATGGAGGACGGGCGCCGGCGGCGTCTTGAAGTCCGCCATGATGTTGTACCACTTCGCCGGGATGTCCTTCTCGTCGAGGAGGAACTTCGTGCGGTGCTTGTCGGACGCTGTCGCCATGCCGGCCTCCTTCGGGGATCACCGCGGCGGGCCACGGGGGGTGAGAAAGTGCGCCCACTCTACGAGAGGCCGGGCGTGGCTGTCAACCAGGGCTCTGCTAGACTAGCGTCCGGAGGAGGACGCCATGCCCCCGACGCTCCGCCTGCCGCGCGGCGACGGCTCGCTCGCGCCCTACACCCTGAGCGGCCGCGCCCCGGTCGAGACCGGCACGGGCCCGATCCGGAGCCGCGTCGGCATGGCGGCCGTGCACGTCGTCGCCGACCCGCTCGCGAACGTCGACCCCACGCGCGAGACGCGCCTGGACTGGGAGGCGACGCTCGCGTTCCGGCGCCACGTCTGGTCGCTCGGGCTCGCGGTGGCCGAGGCGATGGACACCGCGCAGCGCGGGATGGGACTCGACTGGGAGACCGCGAGGGAGCTGATCCGCCGCTCGGTGGCCGAGGCGAAGACCGTCCCCGGGGCCGTGCTCGCGAGCGGCGCCGGCACCGACCAGCTCGAGCCCTCGCCGCGCGTGACGATCTCGGACGTCGAGGCGGCGTACGAGGAGCAGTGCGCCTGGATCGAGGGCGTGGGCGGCCGCATCGTCCTGATGGCGAGCCGCGCGCTCGCGGCCTGCGCCAAGGGCCCCGACGACTACGTGAAGGTCTACGGCCGGCTGCTCTCCCAGGCGCGCGAGCCCGTGATCATCCACTGGCTCGGCGACGTGTTCGACCCGGCGCTCGCGGGCTACTGGGGCTCCCGCGACCTCGACCGCGCGAGCGAGACGCTGCTCGCGCTCGTCCGCGACCACGCCGCGAAGGTCGACGGCGTGAAGGTCTCGCTGCTCGACCAGGCGCGCGAGATCGCCCTGCGGCGCCGCTTCCCGGCGGGCGTCCGCATGTACAGTGGCGACGACTTCGACTACCCGACGACCGTCGGCGGCGACGCGCACGGCCACTCCGACGCCCTCCTCGGCATCTTCGACGTGATCGCGCCCGCCGCCGCCGCGGCGCTCCGCGCTCTCGACGCCGGGGACACGGCCCGCTTCCACGCGGTCCTCGCGCCGACGCTTCCGCTCTCGCGCCACGTCTTCGGCGCGCCGACGCCCTTCTACAAGACCGGCGTGGTCTTCGCCGCATACCTCTGCGGCCACCAGTCCCACTTCCGGATGGTGGGCGGCCTGGAGAGCGCGCGCTCGGTGGTGCACCTGGCCGAGCAGTTCCGCCTCATGGACGCGGCCGGGCTCCTCGCCGACCCGGAGCGGGCCGCCAGGCGCATGCGGCGGGTGCTGGCCATGGCCGGGGTCGAGTAGCGGGGAGGGACGACGATGTTCAAGGCGGACTTGCGCGCGATCCGGTTCACGCTCTACGACCACCTGAAGGTCCAGCAGCTCTTCGAGCTGGACGCGTTCTCGCACCTCTCGCGCGAGGAGTGCGACGCGATCATCGACCAGGGCCTGCGCTTCGCGACGGAGGTCACGGGCCCGCTCAATGCTCCGGGCGACCGGGCGGGCTGCGGCCTGGCGGACGGGCGGGTCACGACGCCGCCGGGCTTCCCGGAGGCCTGGCGTCGGCTCTTCGAGCTCGGCCTCATGTCGTTCACGATGCCCGTCAAGGCGGGAGGCTTCGGCGGGCCCCGGGCGATCGGCGTCGTGCTCGCGGAGCTGCAGAGCGGGGCGAACACCGCGTTCCAGATGTACCCGGGCCTCACGCACGGCGCGGCCGACCTGCTCGAGACCTTCGGGTCGCCGCTGGACCACGAGCGCTTCCTCGCGCCGATGCTCGCGGGGCGCTTCGCCGGGACGATGTGCCTGACGGAGCCCCACGCCGGCTCCGACGTGGGCGCGACCCGGACGCGCGCGCGGCACCTGGAGGGCGACGTCTACGCGATCCAGGGCACCAAGATCTTCATCTCCTCGGGCGACCACGACCTCACCGAGAACATCGTCCACATGGTCCTCGCCCGCATCGAGGGCGCGCCGCCGGGCACGAAGGGGCTCTCGCTCTTCATCGTGCCGAAGCGCTGGGTCGAGGAGGACGGCCGCCTCGGCGAGCCCAACGACGTCACGACGGTTTCGATCGAGCACAAGCTCGGCATCCGGGCCTCGGCGACGGCGACGCTGGCCTTCGGCGACGGCGGGCGCTGCCGCGGGATCCTCGTGGGCGGCCGGCCGCACGAGGGGATGCGCCAGATGTTCCGCATGATGAACGGCGCGCGGCTCGCGGTGGGCGTGCAGGGGATCGCGGTGGCGTCGGCGGCGTACCTGAACGCGCTGGCCTATGCGCGCGAGAGGCTCCAGGGCTCGTCGGTCCGGCACTTCAAGGACCCGAACGCGCCGCGCGTGCCGATCATCGAGCACGCCGACGTGCGTCGCCTGCTGCTCGAGATGAAGGCGAAGGTCGAGGGCATGCGCACGCTCGCGGTGAAGCTCGCGCTCCACGCCGACCTCGCGGCGGCGCTCCAGGCCACGGACGAGGGCCGCGCCGCGTACCACGAGGGCCAGGCGGACCTGCTCACGCCGATCGTCAAGGCCTACTGCGCGGACCAGGCCTTCCGCATCGCCGAGCTGGCGATCCAGGTCTACGGCGGCGCCGGCTACGTCGAGGACCACCCGGTGGAGCAGTACCTGCGCGACGCCAAGATCTTCTCGATCTACGAGGGCACCAACCACATCCAGGCGCTCGACCTCGTCGCGCGCAAGCTCCAGTCGCGCGGGGGCGCGAACCTCGCCTCGTTCCTCTCCGAGATCGGCGAGTTCGTGGAGCGCCACCGCGCACGACCGGGGCTCGCCGCGGAGGTCGGCGCGCTCGGCGAGGCGGCGGGGGCGCTCCAGCGGGCGGGCGGCGCGCTGATCGAGTTCTTCACGAGCGGGCGCCTCGAGCAGGTCACGCTCGTGGCGAGCCCCTTCCTCGAGGTCATGGCCGAGGTGACGCTCGCCCACCTGCTGCTCGACGCGGCCGTCGTCGCCGAGGCGGGGCGCGCGGCGGCGGAGGAGGAGCACCACCAGGAGGAGGTCGACTTCTACCGGGGCAAGGTGATGGCGGCGAAGTTCTTCGTCAACTTCGTGCTGCCGGGCGTGCACGCGAAGCTGGCCGCGATCGTCGGCGCCGACCGGAGCGCGCTCGACATCCCCGACGCGGGCTTCTCGACGGCCCGCTGACGCACGGCCGCGCCGGCGCCCGGGCCCGCGCGCGTTCGGCTACGACATCGAGTTCCGCTCGGTGTTCGGCGGTCGATAGCCGGCGCGGTACTTGACGAGGACCCACCGCGTCCCGCGCGGGCGGGCCACGTCCGGCGCAAGCGAGTCCACGAGCGAGCGCGCCAGGAACAGCCCCACGCCGTGCTCGGGCCGTGCGTCGAGGTCCGGGGGCACGTAGCGCGCAGGGTCGAACGGCCGACCGAAGTCCTCGACCTCGACGACGAGCCGGTCCTCGAACGCAGTGACGGTCAGGTGGATCGGCTGCCCGCCGCCACCGCCGTACGCGTGCTTGATCGCGTTCGTGCAGAGCTCGCCGACGGCGGTCAGGATCGCGGCCTCTTCCTGCCCCGAGGCGCCGCCGGCGGTCAGGACCCGACGCAGCCAGGCGCGCATCCGCGCCAGCTGCTCGGGGTCGCTGGTAAGGGCCAGGGTGTGAACCCGCGAGGCGTCGCTCACCGTAACCCTCGTATATCACTATGACCTTGACTTTGTGACGGAAACGGTCTTGTGTATGGGCCGTGCCGTATCCTCTCGGCCGGATGCTCGTGGACCGCGGCGTCATCACAACGGAGCAGCTCGACACCGCCGTGTCCCGCCAGAAGTCCGTCCGCAAGCCCCTCGGGCAGACGCTCGTCGATCTCGGCATGACCACGGTCGATCAGCTCCTCGATGCCCTCAGCGCGCAGTTCGGGATCCCGGCGACCCGCGTGAACGCCTATACCATGGACCCGGACGCGCTCAAGGCCGTGCCGGAGAAGCTCGCCCGCCACCACGTGGCTTTCCCGCTGTTCCGGGTGGGAAACACCCTGACCGTCGCCGTCGCCGATCCCCACAATCTGTCGGCCCTCGATGACCTCCGGTTTGCGACCGGCTGCGAGATCCAGCCCGTGGTCGCCCTCGATGAGGAGATCGGCCTCGCGATCGACCGGTTCTATCGAGGCGAGCTGCCGGCGGAGGCCTACGAAGGCAGCGGCGACCTCGTCGTCCTCGAGGACTCGGCGGCACCGGCGCTCGAGCGGGATCGCGAGGCCGACGAGTCGGCGATGCGCATCGTGGACCAGATCCTCGCGCGCGCGGCCGCCGACCACGCGAGCGACATCCACCTGGAGCCGCAGGAGCACACGCTGCGCCTGCGCCTGCGCGTGGACGGCGTGCTGGCCGAGGTGGCTCGTCTGCCCCGGCGGCTCGCGGCCTCCGTGACCGCCCGCATCAAGGTCATGGCGGGCATGGACATCTCCGAGCACCGGGTGCCGCAGGACGGGCGCTTCACCGCGACGGTGGGCAGTCGCCGCCTCGACTTCCGAGCGGCCACGTATCCCACCGTCTGGGGTGAGAAGACCGTGCTCCGGCTGCTCGACCGCGCCTCCCTCAACGTGCGACTCGGCGAGATCGGGATGACGGGCGACTTGCTCGCGCGCTACCGCGAGATGACCCATCGCCCCGAGGGCATGATCCTCATCACGGGTCCCACGGGAAGCGGCAAGACCTCGACCCTCTACGCCACCTTGCGCGACCTCAACGAGCGGGGGCACAACATCGTCACCCTCGAGAACCCGGTCGAGTACGAGCTGGAGGGCATCAACCAGGGCCACGTCAACGAGAAGGCCGGATTCACGTTCGCGACGGGCTTCCGGGCCGTGCTCCGCCAGGACCCCGACATCATTCTCGTGGGCGAGATCCGCGACACGGAGACGCTCGAGGTCGCCGTGGAGGCCTCGCTCACCGGGCACCTCGTCCTGTCCACCCTGCACACCAACAGCGCCGTCGGGACCGTCGTCCGCCTCGTGGACATGGGGATGGAGCCCTACCTGCTCGCGTCCTCGGTGATCGGCATCGTGGCCCAGCGCCTCGCGCGGCGGATCTGCGCGACCTGTCGCACGAGCGAGCCGACGCCTCCGGAGCTGCAGCGGTTCTTCCCGTCTCCGGGGCCCGCCGAGCTGGCGCATGGCAGCGGCTGCCGGCTCTGCAACGCAAGCGGGTACCGCGGGCGGGTCGGGCTCTTCGAGATGCTGGCCATGACCGACGAGCTGAGGCGCCTGATCCTGCGCCGTGCGTCCGAGGAGGAGCTGGAGGCGGCGAACCGGCGCAACGGGTTCTCGACGCTGCGCGAGGAGGGCATCGCGCGCGTGGTGGAAGGGGTGACCACGCTGGACGAGGTGCTCCGGACGACGCAGGAGCGCGCGTGACGACGGTCGAAGAGGCGGCGCAGGGTGACATCGTGATCTTCCGACTGGCCGGCGAGTTGGACATGAAGGACGCGCCCTCGATCAAGCAGCAGTTGATGGCCCGCGCGACCGGGGAGCGGCCGCGCGCGGTGGTCAACCTCGCAGAACTGCGCTATGTCGACAGCGCCGGTCTCGGCGCTCTCATCGGCGCCTCGAAAGCCTACGCCGCCCGGGGCGGCAGCCTGCTCCTTGCCGCGCCTCGTCCGGAAGTGCGCCACATCCTGGAAATCACCCGGCTCGTGCGGCACTTCGCCGTCCACGCCAGCGAAGCGGACGCCGTCGCCGCCCTGGGCTGAGTCTCAGCCCGCCGAGACGAATCGCGCGACGAGGTCGCGGAGCGCCGAGGGACTGAACGGCTTCGGCAGGTAGGCTTCAGCATCGACGCCCGCGCGGTCCGCCTCGTCGAGGGCTTCCCCCCGGGCCGTACACAGGATGATCGGGATCCACGCCGTGGCCGCCTCCGCCTTCAGGCGTCGACACACCGTGTAGCCGTCGACGTCCGGGAGATCCACGTCGAGGAGGATGACGCGCGGAGCGAGGGTTCGGGCCTGGCGCAGCCCGTCCTCGCCCGTGGCGGCGCTCCGCACGTCGTAGCCCGCGCGGCTCAGCAGCACCTCGACCGCGCGCACCGTCACCGCCGAGTCGTCGATGACGAGCACCACCGGCGGTGCTGCGCTCACCCGCGCCTCGACACGACGATCAGCGTCACGTCGTCGTCCGGCTCACGACCGCCCAGGTGCGTGCTCGCCGCGCCGAGGACCGTCGAGTGCAGGCCGGTTGCGCTCAGGGCGTGGCCCTCGCGGACGACGCGAGCCAGCGCGGCCTCGCCGAAGAACTCGCCGTTCGGCGCGCGCGCCTCGGTGAGCCCGTCCGTATAGAGCACGAGCACCGCGCCGGGGTCGAGGCGCGCCTTGCCGGTCTCGTAGGCCGCGTCCGCCACGACACCGAGCAGGAGTCCCCCGGCCTCGAGCCGCTCCGCCTCGTCGCTTGGCGCGGCGAGCAGGTAGGGTGGCGGGTGGCCCGCGTTGGTGTACGCCAGCTCGCCCGTGGCCGGCTCGTAGACGGCGAGGAACGCGGAGACGAACATCCCCGACGCCGCGAAGTCCCTGGCCAGGAGGGTGTTGGCGCGCCGGAACACCTGCGCGGGGTCGAACCCCGACTGCACCTCGGCATGGATCGTGGACCGGAGGCCGGCCATCACGATGGCCGAGCTGACTCCGTGTCCCGAGACGTCGGCGATGACCACGCCGAAGCGCCCGTCCGGAAGCGAGAAGAAGTCGAAGTAATCGCCCCCGACGTGGCCGGACGGCTGGCAGGTGGCGGCCACGTCCACGCCGAGGATGCGCGGGCTGGACTGGGGAAGGAGTGAGCGCTGGAGCTGGCGCGCGATCTCCATCTCGCTGCGGATGCGCTCCGACTCGCGGAGCTCTCGGACGAGGTGCTCGGTGCGAATCGCGGTCGCCGCCTGCTCGGCGAGCGCCTGCAGGAGCCGCCCGTCGCTGGCCGTGAAGGCACTCGTGTCACGCTTGCCGGCGAGCGCGAGCACCCCGAACGGCGTCGCGCCGTGCTGCACGCGCACGGCGAGCAGCGGCTGCATGATGAGTACGGGCGCGGCGAGGGCGCGGCGAAGGAGATCGGCGCCGGGGGTGAGGCCGGCCAGGAGGGGCGCGGGGACGTCGCCCGCGCGGTACGCGACCCTCGCCGTCTCCCCCTCCACCAGGAGGAAGAGCCCAGCCTCGGCGTGGATCACGGCCATCGCCCGGTCAACGACCGCGCGGCCGATGGCGTCGACGTCGAAGACGCCGGCCAGGGCCTGGCCGATGTCGTAGAGGAGGTTGATCTCCTCGTAGCGGTCGAGCAGCTCGAGGGTGAGCTGCTCGATCTCGCCGTGATCGGCTGCGGGGCTCATGGCGCCCGATTATAGACGCGGGCCGTTGGCGGAGGCGGGGAATGTTGGGCTAGAATAGCGGGGTCGTGACGACGCCGCTGACGCTGTCCGCCGGACACATCGTTGTGTTCCTTTCGCTCGTCATCAGCGCCGTGGTCGCCCTGGCCATGCTCCTCCTCGTGCTCTGGCAGGGCTGGCGCGAGCGCGACAACCAGCTCATGGCGTGCTACCTCGGCGCCATCGTGCTGTGGGCCGCGGGCAGCATGGGGACTCGCCTAACGGCCCTCCTCGGGATCAACCCTCTGCCGTTCCTCTATCCCGGTGTGGCCGGCCTCGAACTGACCTGCCTCACGCTCTTCGCGTTCGTCACCCATTACGCGCGGCTGTGGCACCGCACGTGGGTTCGCGTGCTGCTCGGCATCGGCATCGCCAGGTTCGCCGTCGCCATCGGCGCTCTGGCCCTCGGGTACTACGTCACCGGGGTCACCTACACCCCCGAGGGGGCCGCGCAGCCGCGGCTGGGTGCCGTGGCCGTGTTCATGCTCCCGACCGGTCTGGCCTTCTACTGCTTCAGTGCCGCCTTACTCTGGTTGCGGCGTCGGTCTCGCGCGGGCGCCCTCCTCACCGGCGGCGTGATCCTGACCGTGGGCATCATGGTGTCGTTCGTCTGGCTGGCGTTCACCGGTGTGCTCTCCCCGCTGTTCATTCCGGCGACGGCGCTGTCCAGCATCACGTTCACCTTCGCGATCCTTCGCGAGAACCTCTTCGAGCCCCTTGCGCAGCTCAACCGGGAGCTGCGGGACAGCGAGGCGAACCTGTCCGCCGTCCTCGAGAACACTCGGGACCCGGTCTGGTCCATCGACAGGAACTACCGCCTGGTGACCTTCAACTCGAACTTGAGCGAGTTCCGCGCTCGGAGCGGCCAGTCCCCGCCCGTGCGCGGGATGCACGTGCTCGACGCGACCACGTCCGAGCGTGCCGAGTGGTTGCGGCCGCTGTACGAGCGGGCTCTGGCGGGTGAGCGGTTCTTGGCGGAGCGGCAGTACGTGGTCGGCGACCGCGTGTTGGGGTATGGCGAGCTCTCCTTCAATCCCATCCTCGGCGCCGACGGCGCCGTCCTCGGCGTGTGCGTCTTCGGCCGGGACATCACGGCACGCAAGGATCTCGAGAAGGTGCAGCGGGAGGCGAGGGAGGCCGCGGAGGCGGCGAGCCGCGCCAAGAGCGAGTTCGTGGCGAACATCAGCCACGAGATTCGGACGCCGATGAATGCCATCCTCGGCATGATGGAGCTGGCGCTGGACACGCCGCTCACGCCGCCGCAGCGCGACTACCTGACCACGGCGCGGACCTCCGCGGAGACGCTGCTCACGCTGCTCAACGACATCCTCGACTTCTCCAAGATCGAGGCGGGCAGACTCGACCTCGAGCGCATCACCTTCGCGCCTCGGGTCACGCTCGGGGAGGCGCTGAAGACGCTCGCCCTCCGCGCCCACGAGAAAGGCCTGGAGCTTGTGGCCGACGTCCAGGCCGACGTTCCCGACGCGGTCGTCGGCGATCCCGTCCGGCTTCGGCAGATCATCGTGAACCTCGTCGGCAACGCCGTGAAGTTCACGGCGCGCGGCGAGATCGTCGTGCGCGTGGACGTCGAGTCGCGCGCCGGCGACGCCGTCGTCCTCCATTGTGCGGTGAGCGACACCGGCATCGGCATCGCGCCCGACCAGCAGCAGCGAATCTTCGACTCGTTCGCGCAAGCCGACACCTCCACGACCCGGCGCTACGGCGGGACGGGACTCGGTCTCGCGATCTGCGCCCAGCTCGTCCGGTTGATGGACGGTCGCCTCTGGGTCGAGAGCGCCGCCGGCGAGGGCTCGACGTTCCACCTGACCGCCCGCTTCGGTGTGGCGCCAACCAGCACCGACGCCGAGCGCCGCGACACGTCCATCCTTGCGGACGTCTCCGTCCTGATCGTCGACGACAACCCGACGATCCGACGCGTCCTGGTGGAGATGGTGGCCGCGTGGGGCATGCGCGCCGCGGCTGTCGGTAGCGGCGACGTCGCGCTCGCGGCGCTCGAGCGATCGCACGACGCCGGCACACCATTCGCCATCGTGCTGCTCGACCTGCAGATGTCGGAGGCGGCGATCGCGGTCGCGCAGGCGATTCGGGAGCGGCCCTTCCTGGCCCGTGCCACGATCGGCATGCTGTCCACGGTGGATCGGAGTCTCGACGCGGGGCCCGGGCTCACGATGAGCGCGTACCTTCGCAAGCCCGTCAACCACTCCAATCTCCTCGACGCCGTGATGACCGCCCTCGCCGGGGAGCCGTCGGCGCAGGCGACAACGCCGAGGGCGAGTGCGATCGCGCGGCGCGCGCGCCGCCCCCTGCGCATCCTCCTCGCCGAGGACGGCGTGGCGAACCAGAAGGTCGCGGTGGCATTCCTCGAGCGCTGGGGGCATACGGTGTCGATCGCCGCCGACGGGCGGCAGGCGCTCGAGACCCTGGACCGAGAACCCGTGGACCTCGTGCTTATGGACGTCCACATGCCGGAGATGGACGGCTTCGCGGCGACGAGCGCCATCCGCGCCCGCGAGCGGGCGCGGGGGAGCCACGTGCCGATCATCGCCATGACGGCGACCGCGATGCAGGGCGACCGCGAGCGCTGCCTCGCGGCCGGCATGGACGACTACGTCGCCAAGCCCATCCGCTCGCAGGAGCTCTTTAGCGCGATCGAGCGGACGACCGACCGGGGCTCGGCCCCGCTGCCGGCGGATGGCGACCGTGAGACGGCGGGTGGCGGCTTCGAGACACAGGCGGTGCTCACGCGCTGCGAGGGTGACGCTGACTTGGCCGTGGCCGTCATCGAGGCGTTCCGCCAGGAATGCCCCCGGCTCATCACGGAGATTCGCGCGGCCCTTACGCGCGGCGATAGCGCGGCGCTCCGGAGAGCCGCGCACACGTTGAAAGGCACGATCGGCTACTTCGGTGACGCCGGTCACCAGGCGGCTGTGCGTCTCGAGTCGTTGGCTACCGACGGCGACTTGACGACCGCGCAGAAGGCGTGGGCGGATCTCGACGCCGAGCTCGGCCGTCTGGCGCCCGCCCTCGAGATGGTCCACCGGGAGCTGACCCGGACCCCGGTTCCGGGCTCCTGAGGGGCTCGCCGTGTTCGTCGGCCACTACGGCGTGAGCTTCGCGGCCAAGGGTGTCGACGCACGGATACCGCTCTGGCTGCTGTTCCTCGCCGTGCAGGCCGTCGACGTGCTGTGGGCCGTCCTCGTGCTGCTCGGGATCGAGAAGGTGAAGCTGATCCCTGGGATCACCGCGGCGAATCCCCTGGACCTCTACTACATCCCCTACACGCACAGCCTGGTCGCCGCGTTGAGCTGGTCGGCGCTCGCGTTCTTCGCCTCCCTCCGGTGGCGCCGTCCGACGTCGGTGAAGGCGGCGGTCGTCGTGGCGGCCGCGGTGTTCTCTCATTGGGCGCTGGATCTGCTCGTCCACCGCCCGGACCTTCCCCTCTACGACGACGCGCACAAGGTCGGGCTCGGTTTGTGGAACTATCCGCGGCTTTCCTTCGTGGCCGAGGTGGTCGCGGTGGCGGCCGGCATGCTCATCTACGCGCGCGCCAGACGCCGCGACGCGCCGCCCGGCCGCCTCGGTCTCACCGTCGTCGGCGGGGCCCTCGTGATCGGCAACGCGATCTTCTATTTCGGACCGTTCCCACCGTCGGTCGGCGCCGTGGCCGTCATGGTCCTCGCCTCCTACGCCGTGTTCACGGCAGCCGCCGCGTGGCTGGAGAGCCGAATCAGCGCCGGTGCTTCTCGAGGAAGGTGAGGAAGCGCGGAAAGATCTCCACGTCGCTCCGCTTCCCCATGAACACGTCCTGGTGGCCGTAGCCGGGGAAGACGTGCAGGTCGTGGCGTCCCGGCACGAGCGCGTTGAGTTCCCGGTAGCAGACGACGTTCGAATCGGTGAAGACATGATTGTCCCCGCCGGTGACGAAGAGGATCGGAGCCTCGATGTTCCTCGCCCCCGGCCAGTAGTCGTCGGGCAGCACCCGATAGACCGGGTTGGCGGGATCGAACTTCACCGCGTGCCCGGCCCGAACCATCTTGAGGACATGCGCGTCGTACTGGAGGCCGACACCCCCGAAGAGCTGGCCGCCGCGCCGGTGCGTGACCTCCTCCAGGTTCTCGTGCCGGTAGAGCGCCGGGCGCCCGGCGCCCCACATCATGCTGAGCATGTGGCAGACGGCGACGTCGCACTCCGGGTGGAAGAGGGAGACGACCTTCGAGATGAGCTTCCCGCGCGAGGCCCAGGGATCGGCGCCCCAGTTCGGGTTCACGTAGGGCTGTCCCAGCAGGTACAGGAGCAGCGGCCGGGCGAAGACCAGCTTGAACCGCGCGAACGCGGGGACGCGCGGGGTGAGCGCGACGCTGTTGGCGACGACGCTCGTGATCCCGCTCGCCTGTCCGGCGGCCAGGCTCATCATGAACGAGACCGAGCCGAGGCAGTGGCAGATGACGTGGATCGCGCGGTCGCCGACGACGCGGCGGAGCGCCGCCAGCGCGGCGGGGATGTCGAAGAGCGCGACGTCGTCCATCGTGTACGCGTGGGGGACGAGGTTGTACGAGTACCGCAGGCTCATGCGGAAGTCGAGGCTCCACACGTCGGTGAAGCCGTGATCCAGGAGAAAGCGCACGAGGTTCACGTGCTCCGGCATGATGAACATGTCCGTCGACAGGCTGAGGCCGTGCAGGAGCAGGACCACGTTGTCGCAGTCCCGCCGGTGGAAGCGGAGCAGGCTCAGCCCGAGCCCATCGGGCGTCGAGAAGGGGTGCGTCGAGATCTCGGCGTCGGGAACGCCGTCCAGCGTGTAGAGCGGGATCTCGCGCGTCACACCCGGAGCTTCCGCGCGATCCCTTCCAGCACCGACCGCCCGTACACCTCCCACAGCTGG
>Ga0209211_10001027_pt1 | contig 55003 bp, 64 predicted proteins | sample RifGroA2_FD_183992 | JGI IMG/M metagenome (GOLD analysis project Ga0209211, IMG submission 183992) | Groundwater microbial communities from Rifle, Colorado, USA - Groundwater A2 (SPAdes) (version 2) | ecosystem: Environmental > Aquatic > Deep subsurface > Groundwater | place: Rifle, Colorado... | reverse complement strand
GGCGAACCGCCGCTGGCACAGCAGCCTACCGGCGATCTTTTCCTGGTTACGCCGCGTCTTGGCACGCTGTCGCCATGGGCTTCCAAGGCTACCGATATCGCACGCCACTGCGGTCTGGAGCAGGTATTGCGCATCGAGCGCGGTATTGCCTTCCACATCACCGCGGCCACCCCATTGACCGAAGAGGCTCGTCAACGTCTGGCGGGCCTCTTGCACGATCGCATGACCGAAACCGTGCTGCCGTCGCTGGCCGATGCCGAGCGCCTGTTCGTGCACATCGAGCCACAACCGCTGTCCACCGTCGACATCCTCGGCGGCGGCAAGGCGGCGCTGGATGCGGCCAACCTTGACATGGGTCTGGCACTGTCGCCGGATGAAGTCGACTATCTGGTCGAAAACTTCATCAAGCTGGAGCGCAACCCGACCGACGTCGAACTGATGATGTTCGCGCAAGCCAACTCCGAGCACTGCCGTCACAAGATTTTCAATGCGCAGTTCATCGTGGACGGCGTGGAGCAGGGCAAGTCGCTGTTCCGCATGATCCGCGACACCCACGACGCGCATCCGCAAGGCACCCGCGTGGCCTACAAGGACAACGCCTCGGTAATTGACGGCGCCACCATCGAGCGCTTCTATCCGCAGCCGGACAGCAATACCTACGCCTACAGCGAAGAGCCGACCCACATTCTGATGAAAGTGGAAACGCACAACCACCCGACCGCGATCTCGCCGTTCCCCGGCGCCTCGACCGGCAACGGCGGCGAAATCCGTGACGAAGGCGCCACCGGTCGCGGCTCGCGCCCGAAGGCCGGCCTGTCCGGTTTCACCGTCTCCAACCTGAACATTCCGGGCTTCCAGCAGCCGTGGGAAGACGCCAGCTACGGCAAGCCGGGCCGCATCGCCTCGGCACTCGACATCATGCTCGAAGGCCCGATCGGCGGCGCCGCGTTCAACAACGAATTCGGTCGCCCAAACCTGGCCGGCTACTTCCGTACCTTTGAAGACAACTTCCAGGGCGAGCGTCGCGGCTACCACAAGCCGATCATGATCGCCGGCGGCCTGGGCAGTATCCAGGAACAGCAGATCTTCAAGAACGAGATTCCGGAAGGCGCACTGCTGATCCAGCTGGGCGGCCCAAGCCTGCTGATCGGTCTGGGCGGCGGCGCGGCATCGTCGATGGACACCGGTGCCAACAGCGAAAACCTGGACTTTGATTCGGTACAGCGTGGCAACCCGGAAATCGAACGCCGTTGCCAGGAAGTGATCGACCGCTGCTGGCAGCGCGGCGCGGCCAACCCTATCGTGTCGATTCATGACGTCGGTGCCGGCGGCCTGTCCAATGCCTTCCCCGAGCTGGTGAACGACGCCGGTCGTGGTGCCATCTTCCATCTGCGCAAGGTGCATCTGGAAGAAAAAGGCATGACCCCGATGCAGATCTGGTCCAACGAATCGCAAGAGCGCTACGTGATGGCCGTGATGCCGGCCGATCTGGAGCTGTTCACCGCCATCTGCGAGCGCGAGCGTTGCCCGTTCGCGGTGCTGGGCGTGGCCACCGATGACGGCCACCTGCAGGTGCGTGATGATCATTTCGACAACAACCCGGTCGACATGCCGCTGGAAGTGCTGCTGGGCAAGCCGCCGCGCATGACCCGCGACGTGACTACCCGTGTCGTGGTGACCGAGGCCTTCGACGCCGCGCAATACGACACCAAGGAATCGGCGTACCGCGTGCTGCGCAACCCGACCGTGGCCGACAAGTCGTTCCTGATCACCATTGGCGACCGTACCGTGGGCGGCATGACCGCGCGCGACCAGATGGTCGGCCCGTGGCAGGTGCCGGTGGCTGACGTTGCCGTGACCGCGATGGGCTTCAACACCACCAAGGGCGAAGCGATGGCGATGGGCGAGCGTACGCCGGCGGCATTGTTCTCGGCTCCGGCCGCCGGCCGCATGTCGGTGGGCGAGTCGCTGCTGAACCTGGCCGCGGCCAACGTTGGCGAGCTGGGCAACGTCAAGCTGTCCGCCAACTGGATGGCCGCTGCCGGTCACCCGGGCGAGGATGCCAATCTGTACGCCACCGTGAAAGCGGTGTCCGACATCTGTATCGACATCGACGTCAGCATTCCGGTAGGCAAGGATTCGCTGTCGATGAAGACGGTATGGGAAGACCAGGGCGAGAAGAAGTCGGTGACCGCACCGCTGTCGCTGATCATCTCCGCGTTTGCCCCGGTGGCCGACGTGCGCAAGACGGTGACGCCGCAGCTGCAGGCCGCTGATAGCGCGCTGCTGCTACTGGATCTGGGTGCCGGTCGCAACCGTCTCGGCGGTTCGATCTTCGGCCAGGTGTGGAACGACATGAACGGCCAGACGCCGGACGTGGATCAGGCTGCCAAACTGGCTGCTGCCTTCCACACCATCCAGTCGCTGGTGCAGGACGAGCTGCTGCTGGCCTACCACGACCGCTCCGACGGCGGCCTGTTCGCCACGCTGGCGGAAATGTGCTTCGCCGGTCATCTCGGCGCGCAAGTCGAGTTGTCGGTACTGACCGACGACACTGCGGCCAACGTCAACGCGGTGCTGTTCAACGAAGAGCTGGGCGCGGTGATGCAGATTGCCGTCGACCAGATCGACGAAGTGCTGGCGCGCTTTGCCGCCGCCGGTCTCGGCGCCGAAACCAGCGTCATCGGCGTGCCGACCGACGACAATACCCTGACCCTGTTGCATGGCGAAGAAGTGGTGCTGGCCGAGTCGCGCGTCGCGCTGCAGCAAGCCTGGTCCGAGACCAGCTACCGTCTGCAACGCCTGCGTGACAACCCTGCCGGCGCCGACAGCGAGTATGCGCAGATCGCCGACACCGAATCGCGCGGCCTGTTTGCCGAGCTGACCTTCGACACCAAGGACAATCCGGCGGCGCCGTTCATCGCTACCGGCGCACGTCCGCGCATCGCCATCCTGCGCGAGCAGGGCGTCAACGGCCAGATCGAGATGGGCGCTGCGTTTACCCGCGCCGGTTTCGAGGCGGTCGATGTACACATGTCCGACGTGATCGCCGGCCGTATCCAGTTGGCCGATTTCAAGGGTCTGGCGGCATGCGGTGGCTTCAGCTACGGCGACGTTCTGGGCGCCGGCGAGGGCTGGGCGAAGAGCATCCTGTTCAACGCGCAGGCGCGCGAGCAGTTCGAAGCCTTCTTCGGTCGCGGCGATACCTTCGCGCTGGGGGTGTGCAACGGTTGCCAGATGATGTCCAACCTGTCGGATATCATTCCGGGCGCGCAGTACTGGCCGAAGCTGAACCGCAACGCTTCCGAGCAGTTCGAAGCCCGCTTCGCGATGGTGGAAGTCACCGAATCGCCGTCGATCTTCCTGCAGGACATGATCGGCTCCAAACTGCCGGTAGTGGTATCGCACGGTGAAGGCCGCGCGGTATTCGCGCCAGGCCATCAAGAGCAGGTGCTGACCGCGCTGCGCTACGTGGACTTCAACGGCCAGCCGACCGAGACCTATCCGATGAACCCGAACGGCTCGCCGGCAGGTATCACCGGCGTTACCACGCCGGACGGTCGCTTCACCATCATGATGCCGCACCCTGAGCGCGTGTTCCGCACGCTGCAGAACAGCTGGCATCCGGCGGAGTGGGACGAAAACGGCGCCTGGTTCCGCATGTTCGCCAGCGCCCGCCGCTGGATCGGCTAAGCAGTTCGCTGCGATGCAGACAAAACACCCCGCCACGGCGGGGTGTTTTTTATGGTGCCAACAGATGGCGCAAGGTTGGCCGCAAATGAAAAACGCCGGCCATGTGGCCGGCGTTGTTGTTGGCGGGGCGGGGTTAGTCGCGGTCGCCAGCGAAAGCCATCAGCAGGTGCAGCAGGCTGGTGAACAGGTTGTAGATGCTGATGTAGATGCCCAGCGCCGCGGAAATGTAGCTGGTCTCGCCACCGTCAACGATGGTTTTGACTTGCCACAGGATCATCAGCGAGCTGAACAGCGCGAAGGCTGCGGAAATCACCAGCGACATCAGCGGCAGCTGCAGGAAGATGTTGGCAACCACCGCCACCATCAGCACGATGGCGCCGACCATCAGGAATTTGCCCATGCCGCTCAGGTCGCGCTTGGTGGTGGTGGCGATGCCAGCCATCACGGCGAAAACCAGCGTGGTCGCGCCACCGGCCACAATGATCAGCTGCGAGCCGTTGGCCAGCTTGAACGCGGCTTGCAGCAAGGGGCCGAGCAGCACGCCCATCAGTAGCGTGAACAGCAGCATCAGCGGCACGCCCAGTGCGTTGTTGCGGTTGGCTTCGATGGCGAAGGTCAGGCCGTAGAACAGTGCCAGGATGGCGATCATGCTCATGATTGGGCTGCCTGCCATGAAGGCGAAGTTCATGTTGGCGCCCACTGCCGCACCGATGACGGTCGGTATCATCGACAGGCCGAGCAGGGCGTAAGTATTGCGCAGCACCTTGTGACGGCTGCCACTCAGTGCAGTGCTTTGGTAGGCGGTGTGCAAATTGGGTTGCATGGCGAAGAGACTCCTTGCTGTTGTTGTTTGGGTAATGCAGGTCATGGACAATATACCTGCAGGATAGTTTCGCCATCAAAAAATATTTGGAGCGGGATCTTGCCTAGCGTGGGCTTGTCTACTATTATGCGCACTCTGCTGAAGCAAGGCAGTGAGTCGCGAAAGTGGCGGAATTGGTAGACGCACTGGATTTAGGTTCCAGCGCCGCGAGGCGTGAGAGTTCGAGTCTCTCCTTTCGCACCACTACATTGCTTCATGGAAAACACTAAACCGCTCAAACCCAAGCACAGCAAAGGTTTCGGCGGTTTTTTGTTGTCTACTCAAAATGCAAAATCCCCCAAGAAAATACAATTTAACGCTACCATGTGTCCCATATTTGTCCCGAGGTTTGTCCCATGGCGACGTATGAGAAACGTGGTGACGCGTGGCGCGTCAAGATTCGCAAGGGCGGAGTAAGCCTGTCTGAATCCGGGTTCCGCACCAAGCGCGAGGCGGAAGCCTGGGCGGTGAAGAAAGAAGCCGAAATCTCTGCACAGGCCGCGGGCCTGATCCCGGACAAAACCTTTGGCGAGTTGCTGGCACGCTACGCTGAGGAGGTTTCGCCGCGCAAACGTGGCGAGCGGGCAGAGCAGATGCGCATCGCGCTCTACCAACGCGAGTTCCCGGTGTTGATGGCGGTGAAGCTGGCCAGCCTCAGCAATCATCACTTTTCCGATTGGCGCGATCAGCGACTGAAGATGGTCAGCGCGGCCAGTGTTCGTCGCGAGTGGGCGCTGCTGCAGCACGCGCTGAATATTGCGGTGAAGGAGTGGGGCTGGATCAAATCGAGCCCGCTTGATTCCCTGACCAAGCCGGCGGCGGCGAAGGCGCGCACTCGCCGGCCGACTGATCTGGAGTCGGAGGCAATTTTGCTGGCCACCGGCTATCACCACGAGATGCCCCCGTTTCTGATGACTGCCCGGGTTGGTGCGGCGTGGTTGTTTGCGATCGAGACGGGTATGCGGGCTTCCGAGATCTGCGGCCTGAAGCGGGAGTCGATCGATTTTGATCGGCGTCTGGCGCACCTGGCGATGACGAAGAACGGCCATGCCCGGGATGTGCCGCTATCTGTCGAGGCGGTGCGCCTGCTGAGGCAGGTGATGGAGGCGGTACCGGATGGGCCGGTGTTCGGCCTGCGGCCTTCGTTGCTGGATTCGCTGTTCAGGAAGGCGAAGGCGCAGGCGCTGATCGAGGATCTGCACTTTCATGACAGCCGGCGTGAGGCACTGACCCGGCTGGCCAAGAAAGTGGATGTGATGACCCTGGCGAAAATCAGTGGTCATCGTGACTTGCGGATACTGCAAAACACTTACTACGCGCCGGACATGGCCGACGTGGTGGCGCTGCTGGATTAGGCGCGCTTCTTTTCCTGGCGGGCATCCGCCCAGCGCATGATTTCGGCGACCTTCCAGCGGCGGTTGCGGCTGGTGCCGGTGGCGATGTTGATCGCTCGCGGAAAATCGGGGCTGACGGCGATCCGCTGCATGAAGTGCTGCGAGCTGACGCCCAGGTATTCGGCGCAAGCGGCGGCATCCCAAAGCTGCTTGTCTGCCGGAATCACCGGCCGCGGTGTGGCCAGCGTGTAGATGAGCTGCTTGATGCTCTGCACCAGCTCGGCCGTGTCGATCGTCGAATTCATTCTGCTTTCCTTTCCAAGATGGTTGCGGTGCGTGCCGACCGTTAACCCAACACTTCGCAATCCTGATTTGCCCAGCTGCGCCAGGCGCTGATCGTGGTTTGCTGATCCTGATTGAATTGCACATGGGTCAGCGTGCCGCGCTGGTTCTGCAGCACGCCGGTGACGTGTCGCGTTACACCGAAACGGCGCAGCACGTCTCCCTGCTGTGGTTGCTTGCGCGGGTCGCGGCTCATGCCACGCTGCCTGCCGTTGATTGCTGTGCCTGGACGGCTTTCTTCAGGCTCTGGTACAGATCGGCGTGGCTTTTCTTCAGGTACTCCATCACGGCCAGGTCGGTGTTGTTCACCTTGGCCAGATCGATCTGCTCGACGTGCACCAGGCGTACCAGCTCGCGGACGGCTTTGGGCATGTTGCGGCCTGATTCGTAGCGAGAGCCGCCGGACTGGGTAACGCCGACGCGGCTCCAGAATTCACTCTGGTTCAGGCCAAGGTTGTGACGGATCTCGCGAGGGTCGGCGATGGTGGCAAAGTTCATGGTGTTCTCCTGTTGTTAGGTGCGTTGTTCCAGTCGGAAGGTGAATGCGTCGATCGTGGCACCCTCCGGCGGGTTGATCAGATATTTGCCCTGGTTGTTGATGACGATGTGGCCGGTGGCCTCTATCGCCGGCACGGCATGCTCGATGCTGTTGACGACGATCAGCGGCGCGTAGGCTGTCAATGGCCAGCTGGGCGGCACAGCGACCGCTGGCACGCCGCAGAGCGACAGATGGCCTACTAGCTGGTCTGCGCGGTCAAAGTCCTTCCTGTGGGCTGCTAGCGTGGCTACAGCGTGGGCGAACTGCTCGCCCAGCCGGATCAGGGTGTCGACATGTAGCGTGTTCATTTCGCAATCCAGTCAGCCAAGGTCAGCAGGGCGATGAACGCGGCGCAGGTGCCCATACCGCGTGCAAATGCTTTTTCCATGGCCAGCAGATCCTGCTTAAGTTCCGTGCGCATCACGCCACCTTTCCGGCCGGCTGCGGCCGCGGGAGCTTGCGCACCTCGTGCACCGGCAGGCCAAGCATGCCCCAGCCGATGAAGCGCAGACTGTAACCCCGCTCGCGGAACTGCTCTGCCAGCGCCTCCGGCACATGGCCGATCAGGGTTTCTTTGAAAGACGGTTGCATCATTGCTCTCCCTGTTTTCCTTGCTTCAAGGACATGCCCAGACAGGCGTGCTGCCCGCACTTGGCGTCAAAATTTCCAGGCATGAGACGGCTGGCCGGCGCGCCGCCACGATCTGGCGATATTCACCGCGAGCAGGCTGCTCATTCGTCAGGCTCTGCGCTGTGGGCGCCTTGATTCGCACGGCGCGCTTGTTCCACTCGGCATGGCTAAGGCCGGGCAGGCAGCACAGCAGTAACAGCAGGCAAATTCGAGACATGGTGCTCTCCAATGCTTCAAGTCCATTTGCATATAGAATGGGTGCTCCATCATGCAAAAAGGAATTGGTTATGGAAAAAGACTATCCAAACATTACGGTGGGCCAGTTGAAGCTGCACCTTGAAAGCTACGACGACGATATGGAGCTGTACTTTGGTGGGCTTGACTTCTACCGGCTGAAGCAACGCGGAACCAACCTGGTTCAGGTTGAGTTCAACCAGCTGGTTTATCGCAACGAAGCAGGGCACGTGGTGGTTGATAACCTTGAATAATTGCTGAGGCAGCAATGGCCGCGCGCTTTCGTTTCATCAGCGCGTGGCTTTCATGGAGCAAGCCATCAACATAGCGTTTGAAGCCAAAGGTCTTGTCTTGGTGCGCTTCAATAACCCAGATGTCGCTCCCGGTTATTTGAATGGTGCGACCATCTGGTGTTTGGTAATACAGGCCTGGCGTTTTCACAGTCTTTCTCCTTTGAATGTGCGTGCGGTGTAAGTCTCAGCCCCCTTCGGCGCGGCGCGGTGATGCGTGCACGGCATGGGCGAGGGCGGGTGGGGTTGGCTAGTCCACCACCGCGCGGCGCAGTGAGGCGCAGCGTTTGCCCAGGCTGAAGGGGTGTTAGTCGGTTGGTTAATAACTTTGGTTAACTTGGCGTCATTATAGCCATGAGGATTATTTTGTAAATAACCGTTGTTATTTTTGTGGTGGTGCGATGTGGCAAAAGTGTCACGCCGGCGTTGAGGGGGCTGGTAGTCGGACTGCTATTCGTGGGTCAGGCTTGTGGGTTGAGGTGTGACTTATCGATTAACATGCCAATTAACTACTCAAGCGATAGGGTAACAACGTGGGCAAGCCAACTTACCGTCGTAGGCGGAGGCGTTCTTCCAGTGCAAGCAGCATCCAGCAGCCATCCAGCCTTCTCTATCAGGTCAAGCTGTGGGCCGTGCTGACTGCCATCATCGCGCCTAGTGCCTTTCTTATCGGGACGTACTACTACGAAGGCTATGTGGAGGCGTTTGGCGTTCGGGTAGAGGACTTGCCGGTAAGCACGTCTGTCCTCTATGTGCATGCATACAAACTGGTTGGCATCTTCCTGCTCAAGGTGGTAGAGGCCTTGGTGAGCTTTGTTGACTGGAAGCAGCCCTTGTTGATGCTTTCATACGTAATAGGTGGTGGTGTGCTGCTGTATCTCTTGCTACAGCTGATCCGCTGGTTGGCAAACTTGCCTCACCATCATCTGCTTAACCGATTCGTGCGATGGCTTCACCCGAGTAAGAATGATGTAACGCTTGTATCAATCATGACGGTGGCGATTTCCTATGCGGCTGCGTTGCTTTTTACCGCAGTCGGTGCCATGGCTCTGTTTTGGTGGCAAATCCCCCTGTCTGCATCGAAGCAAGGTCGTGACGATGCTCAGGAAAAAATATCGGATTTCAATGCGTTAGGGTGTCACCGCCAAACCATCGATGGCTGGGGAAATTGCGCCAAGATTACGGATGCGAAGGGCAAGGTACTGTATGAGGGGGTTTTGGTTGGCAGCACCGATAAAAATATCGTTCTGTACACGGCACAGGGCGCAAAGGTTATGCCGCGCAAGAATGACTGGTATTTGCTGCACGAGCGCACCAGCCCCGGCAAGGGCACGAAGCCCGATGTGAAATAGAAAAAGCCGGACAGCCCTCGCTGTCCGGCTTTTTTGCGTTTGGAGCAGCAGGCCAGCCGTCCAGGTTGGCCGCTGTCATGCTGCCGGCAGTGAAGGTTCCGTTTGCATCCTCCCGGTGGCCAGCAGGATGTCGTCAGCCTTTTTTGGCATGCATCGCCCGCAAGGCCTGCTCTGTGACATCGATGTCGCCATGCGGGTAAAGGTTTGTCAGTAGGAAAGACATGGCGTGGACTGGAAAGCCGACCCGAACCTTGCCCTTGGGCGTATCCGATACCAGAAACCCCTCAGTGACCAGCTGGCCGAGTACGGTACGTGCTGTGCGTTCGCTCAAGCCGGTTAGCCGTGCGGCTTCGCCACGCTCAAACTCGCCCATGGTGAAGGCATGCATGTACAGATAGGCTGATTCCGGCCGCAGCATGTTGCTGCGAATTTGTCGGAAGTACTTGTCTACTCTGGCTCCGAAGCTATCCAGATCGAACATGCTGGCCATGAATCTGGCCTGATCAATGCCCATCTGCAGGCCAAAGTGGCAGAACTCCGCCAGCCCGCGTTCGGTCAGGTTGCCGCGGCCATCCAGATCGCCATGGCGTGGCTCGTCTGCCTGGGCCAGCAGTGATTTGTAGGTGTCGGCCTGCTTGGCCAAGCCGCGAGACATTGACCATAGCGAAGTGCCGTTCACACCACAGGCTCTGAGCATGGCATCCAGCGTGATGCGCGCAACGCGGCCATTACCATCCGCAAACGGGTGAATCCACACCAGACGATGGTGGGCGGCTAATGTGGCAACAATGCTGGTCAGCCGGGAAATGCCGCCCTTGTCTGCCCATGCCAGCCGCCGGCCGTACACCTCGGTATAGCGGCTCAGGAACACGCCGAGGTGTTCGCTCTTTGGTGGCACGTGGCGCCCGACTCGCACTTCACGCTGACGGAATTCGCCCGGCGTCATCACCGAGCCATCTTCCAGGATGAGCATTATGGTGGGCAGGTGATCACAAAATAGCCGGTGAGTCTCCTGCAGGAAGAAAGGCAGATTGTGTTGTGTCAGCTGCCAGCTTCTCGCCCAGCGATCCGCCACGATATGCGCACGTGCCAGGCTCTGGTGATCTTTGTCTGCACCAAAGCGCGCCGTGTCCTGAATGGCCTTATCGATATCAATCGGCAAAGTCTTGTGGCCTTCGATCAGGTTGCTGTAATAGCAGTTCATTCCTGAAACCAGCTCCGCCAGCCCGCGCGCGGTTTGCTTGTGGATCTTGGCATCAAGCCGTTCCGATTCCAGGCACAGATCATGCGCCAACCCCACCAGCTCGCCGAACAGCGGGCGTGAGTCTTCGATCACCATGGGTTCCATTTGTGATGGATGGTCGTAAAATTCCAGTTTTCCTTCGGTCATTTGCCGATCTTTCTGCCGATATTTAGACGAGTATAAACTAGTATCAACAATGGTTTACTGATGAAGTCTTGATGGCTAAGACGAAATATTGCCGATCTTTCTGCCGATGTTTGATCGAAAAAGCCGAACAGCCCTCGCTGTCCGGCTTTTTGCATATGGCGCGGAGCTTCAGCCGGCCAGGCGATTCGCCGCGGCAGTGAGGATGGCTGCCAGTTCGGCTCGTGTCCAGATTTCGTCGCGTGCCGCGATGCGGGCGGCCAGCTCTTCGCGGCGGACGACGAAGGCATCCAGTGGTACCGGCTCGGACTGGATGTTGCCGTGGCGGTCTGTGCTTAGCAGCAGGCGGCGGCCATCAGGGGGCGTGGCCAAGGTTGGCCGCGCGGAGTAGGGCTGTGCCGGGGCAGGGGCTGCGGTGTACAGATAGCGCCGAACGGCGGGCATGGCCTGGGTGGCGAAGGTGAGCGAGATGCATTGTGCCAGCTGTAGCGCGCCGGCCTCTGTCCAGACGGTGAGGGAGGGCTGGTTGCGTGATGGCGTATCGGGGGAGCTGCGATTATCGAGGCGGAAGTGGCGTTGCGTTTCGCCGGTGAGCTGGAAGTAGTGGGTGTTTTCGAGTAGGTGAGAGGCGTGTTGGCGACTGTAGTTCTGGATGGTGCTGGTAGTCAGGCCAAAGCATGCGGCCAACCTTCGCACAGTCAGTACCGCTTGGCCGTTAAATTTCGTTACATCCGAAGACAGTTGCGATGACGACACAATATAATCGGTGGAATTATGCTTTTGCGTTAGCACATCGAGTACCCAGCGACGGAATGCCTTTGCCTGATCGGTTTTGGCCAGCATGCCAAGAAGGTGAGCGCCGCGCAGCGAGAAGATCCGTACCGACTGCTTGCCGCCGGCTGTATCCAGCTCAACCAATGCGGTCATGTCGTCACTGAACTCATCTGCATTTCGTTCGAAAAGTTTTGGAATGTCAGCGGATGGATTTTTGTAGCCCAAGGCACTTCCAATTTGGAAGCCCCTTAACCAAGGTTGGCCGCAATGGTCTGTGATATCGAATGTGATGTTCTGAAAAACAAGGGATTGAGCAGCCATGATGGCCTCCGGGATAACGGTATATTTACCGCCACCCTCGTCGCCAAACGGGGGTGGCAGACCGAACGGGGTTGGCGAACCGGCTCCACGGACACCGGCAGACCCAAAGGTCTCCCCGCCGGCCCGCCATAGAAGGCGCGCACAAGCGCAGGAACAAAAACAGCCGCATGGGCAGCTTTTGTTCGCCATGGAATTTCAGGTCGCCAAACCTGTGACCCGTGATTGAACGGGATGAAATTATCTTAAATTGTGAAACGGTTTGCGTCAAGGTTTGCTGCTAGAGGGGCGGTGTGACATGTCTGAATTTTATGATTTTCATTTGGAAAAGCTTGGAGAGATATTTAAAAGCATTCATGAAAAAATTTGCGAAATTGAAGATTTTATTGATAATTATCCTGCGGATGTAAAAGGTGGATTTGAGTTATACGCGAAAAACCATCAAGACTATTTTCATTCACTTGATGCTAACGCAACTGATGACGTTATATTTGATATTGCCAGAAAAAATTATTACTCCGTAATAAAGCTTTTAAAGCTTTTAAGAAAAAATCACAATAATAATAACAGTGCAAGCCATTTAAGAGTTTTTGATTTTGTGTATTTGGAATCGCTGGCTACTGAAGCGGGGAAAATAATTAATTTATCAAAAAAGAAAACTGTGCTAAATGATTTTTACAATGAAAGGATTGATGAGTTAAGTGGTTTGAAGTCAAAAATTTTTGCTGTGAGTAGTGATCTCAACTCGTTTTCTGATAGATTGAATAGCGAAAAAAATGAGTTGCAAAAAAACTTATCATCCTTGAATGATAAAATTGAAAGCTTGAACTTGTCAGTGATAAATGCCGAGGCTAGGGGTGAGGGCATCTATCAAGCAGCAGTCCAAAAGTTCAAAGAAAAGGAAGATCAAGTTAACGAAATGCTTGATGTTTTGTCGCAAAGGGCGATAGCTGGCAGCTATGAGAATAGTGCCGCGGAAGAGAAAAAAACCGCAGATGCCATGAGAAATGGGTCTGTCGCTTTGATGCTGGCAGTGGTAGTAATTGTTGCAGTTGCTTTTTTTGAAACGACTAGCAATGATTTCAAATGGGAGAACTCGCTATTTCGAGTGACATTGGCATTGTTACTATCAGTGCCCGCCGGATATTTGGCTAGGGAGTCTGCAAAACATCGAGAACAGCAGTATAGCCATCTGCAAACATCACTAAGTTTAAAAGCGCTGAGTCCATATTTGGCGACATTGCCAGAAGAGCAGCAGCATAAGATTAAAATAGAAATGGCAGATAGGATATTTGCGCAACGTGATTTTTCAATGGTTTCAAAAGATTCGTTTCCAATTAATATGCAAGAGTTAGCAATGGCAATAGTTAATAAATTGGATGCAAAAAATATTGTCAAGCCTACCTCTGTTGATAAAAATAATTAATTGATAATATTTGAATTGTTTGCGAGGGTTGGATATGAGTTCTTCTTTTAAGGACGCAATGGATGGGACTGCTTGGGAAAATTATTGCGAGAAAATATTAAGGATACACTATGGTGTTAGATCCTTTACTTCTGTTCCTCATGCTGATAGTGGTGATCATGGGCTAGAGTTTTTTGCGGATGATGGGACATTATTCCAATGCTACTTTCCAGATCCTTCGTGTAGCATGGAAGATCACAAGCAGAGGGTGAAAAATAAAATCAATGAAGATCTTAATAAATTAATTAAAAATGAAAGTGGAATAAGCTTGTTGCTTGATGGCTTGGTTATTACACAGTGGTTATTGTTGGTTCCTAATGTGCGCAGTAAGGACTTGATAAGTTATTGCAACACAAAAACAAAGACATTCTTAAAAAAAGCACCATCATTTATAAATAAAGGTAATTTTAAAGTTAGAATTGAAAGTGACGATGCTTATCCTTTGGAGAAGCATAAGGCTAGAATGCTTATCGAAAGTGCAATTGACTTCCCTGTACGCGAGATCACCCAAGAAGAAAAAGATCAGTGGAAGTCTATAAATACTAATTTTCATAACAATTTAATTAGAAAGTGTGGGAAAATTGCACCATCCCCTGGTGCTATGGTTGATAGCTTGATCGGTGACTATCTGGTGTTAGAGGATTTGATTGTGGCATACCGAGAAGAGTTTCCAGAGTTGCATAAGGAGATCTCAGATATGGTTGCTGCTAATTTGAATATATTAAAAACAAATGCGTTGTTTTCCAAAGAAGACCCTGCAGAGCTTGTAATGGATTTGCTAAAAAAGAATAGGGCTAATGTCAGTAGTTTGAGACAAAAAATATCCATGCAGAATTCCGAGAAATTCTCAATTGGCTTTGTTTCAAAATGGATTGCTGAATGTAAAATGGATTTTATATTGTCATGAATGATATGAATGGTAGTGTTCGAATTGTAATCAGTGATGCTGGTTATGAGGTGCCAATTGAGAATCGGCCACTATGGCGATTGTTGATGTTATGTTTGTGTATGAAGTTATTAAGTTCGGATGGTGTCGGCCTGCCAACAGCAAAAATAAGAGCGGGCAGTTGGATGGTTTTAAGACCAGCTAGATGGCATGAATATAAGGATTTTCTTTTTGGGTATTCTGACGAATCACCTAAAGTGATGCCTGATAGTAATGTTGATAGGGCTATTCAGATTGGTATCGCAAAAGGCTACTTTTCTATGTCCAATAGTGGGCGTGTTGAGTTGATGTCAATGGGGCAGTCCTTGGTCGAATTGGCTGAACAAGCTGATGTGGCATCGGCTGAGCGAGAGTTTTTGCAAGACATAAAATCTAAACTAACCGATAAAGTGGTTAAATTTATTATCTGGGGGTGATATGCTGGGGTTGAAATTGCTGAAGCTTTCAATAAACGTGATTACGAAAGATAAGAATTTTTCTGTAAGCATTCCGTTTAATGATGGGTTGAATGTTATTCGTGCTGAGAACTCCTCTGGTAAGTCTACCTTTGTTAATTCGATTGCGTATGCGCTAGGGTTGGAGTCTATATTGGGGCCTGGCAGACGAGCGCCGTTCCCTGCTGCAATTACAAATGCGATTTTTTTGAATAAGAACAAGAATAACAATAATGAACAAGGTTTTTTTGTTGTTGGGTCATTTGTTGACTTGGAAGTATCCAATAAAAACGGTGATATTGTTTGTTTGCGACGAGAGGTGAAGGGTAATCCGGATAAAATAACGGTTGTTTCTAAAGGTGAGGCTCAAGATTTTTTCTTGAAGTCGGCAGGGTCAGTTGGTTCTGCTATTAGTGAGCTGGGTTTTCATAACTGGTTGGCAAAATTTATTGGTTGGAATTTGCCAATGGTCCCAAGGTTCGATGGCAGTCTTGCACCTTTGTATTTGGAATGCATTTTTCCATTGTTTTTTATCGAGCAAAAAAGGGGGTGGTCTGAAATACAAGCCAATGCGCCACTTTACTATAAGATAAAAAATCTTAAAAAAACTGCACTTGAGTTTTGTCTTGGTGTTTCTGATTTTAGTCGTCGCGGCGATGTTGAAAAATACAAAGTTGCAATAAGGCAACTTGAAATTCAGTGGGAAGGCATTAAGTCATCATTTGAGACATTGGGTGAGTTAAATGGCCTGTTGGTGAATTTTGATTGCGATATAGATTCTGAAGATTATGTTCGTCTAGGTGTTTTATATCATGTTAGCAATGGAGATAGGGTTACGGTCGGAGATTATTTATCAAACTTGCAGAGAAGAATCAGGAAGATTGATCAAGATTTGCAAGGCTGGAGTTTTGGGCATGAATTGGAAGCCGCCATATCAGAGCGTCAGCTAATATCAGAAAAAATATTTGCACTCTCAGAAAAAAACAACAACATCGAAGCTACGAGTAAAAAAATAAATAGGAAACTTGTTTCTCTCGAAAATGATCTTGATCGATATAAGCAGCTTCGTCGATTGATTAGTGTTGGCGCTAAAAATGGCATTAATATTGAGACGAAAAACTGTCCAGTATGTGACACCAAGTTGCAAGAGAGCTTTACACCAGTTGAAGATGGTTATGAACCGATGACCATAGATCAAAATATTGCATACTTGGAAGACCAGAAGAAATTCTATGATGCTATCAATAGTCGCAATAATGAAGAGTTGAGGGCTGGCATTGTTCAAGGGCGGTCAATGCAAAGTGAATTGGAGAGAGTGGAGGTTTTAATTGGTTCGTTTAAAGATGAAGAGAGAAAGTATTTAGATGCTTTTGGAAATGAAATCAAAGAGGTTGCTGAATTAAGATTCTTAGAAAGAGATTTTCAGAAAATAATTTCACAACGAGACAAGTTAAATGCCAGTGCTGAGGTGATTTTTAAAGAGCATTATTTAAAATCTGAATCGCTTGAAATTGCAATGAAGTCTGATTTGGGTGGGGTCTCAAAAGAAATTTTTGACGCATTGAAGTCGCGCTTAATAGCCAACCTGCAAGATTTTTCATATAAAAATATGAACATTCATGCCCTGGATATCTCCAGTCAAACTTTTCGTCCTGAATTGGATGGTTTTGATATTGTGGCTGATATTTCTGCGAGTGACTCTATTAGAATTATTTGGGCATATACGCTGGCATTGATGGAGCTTGGTGTGGAGTTTGATGCGGTTAAGCATGGGGGGTTTGTCGTTTTTGACGAGCCTAGACAGCATGAAGCAAGCCATGAAAGTTTCATCGCGCTGCTGAAAAAATCAAAAGAAAAATTTTCAGAAAAAGGACAGGTTATTATTGCTACTAGTATTCCTGTTGCTGATATGGCTGTTTTAGGTTTGGATGAAAGTTGCCTTACTGTTTTCAATGACGGCGAGTATATGATTCAGTAGTGATGTTGAATTATATGATGTAAAAAAGCCCACTCAACCGAGTGGGCTTTTTTGCGTCTGGCCATCGGCTTACACGCCGCCGCTGACGGCCACCACACGGCCAATGATGCGTAGCAGGTGCAGGTGCTCTGGCGGTACCACCTTGTCAGGGTAGATGCGCTTGTTGTCGTTGTCGCTGACGATACGGATGCCGCCGCCGACTTCCTTGAACAGACGTTTGATGAAGAGCTGTTCTTCCAGGGCGATGGCGTAGACTTTGCCGTCGATGATGTGGCCGTTCTGGCTGTAGTCGACAACGATGCTGTCGCCGTCGAGCAGGCGCGGTTCCATGCTGTCGCCACTGACGACCATGGTGGCGGCGGTGTCGGGGTTGATGTTCATGCGATCGGCCCAGCGGCGAGTGTAGGCCTGCCGCTGACCTTTTTCATCGACGTGCCAGACCAGCGAGCCGCCGCCGGCGGAGAGTTTGATGTCGATGGCCGGCAGGAAGATGTATTCGTCCTGCGGGAGCTGGTCTTCGTTGTCCCAGACGGTGATGTGCCGTATGCCTGCATTGCCCTGGCTGCCGGTGAGTGGCTGGCTGGCGGGGTCTTTTTGCAGGTGGACGTCGCCGTTGCTGAGCTGTTCGGCGGTCAGGCCGAGTGCCTTGGCGATTTCGAGGATTTTGCGCGTGGTGCCGCCGGCCTCGATTTTTTGCAGGCCGGGCTGGCTGATCGGCACTTTGGCCGCCAGCTCTGCTTGTGTCATGCCGCGCAGTTCGCGCGCCAGTTTGATGTGTTCGCCAAGTCGTGTCATTTCTGCAGCTTATTCCTGAGGTTATTTATCGTCAAACAACATTGGGCATTGCCGTTTAGATAACTTTGGGTATAATCGCGGCCATGGATACTCGTTCAGTTATCACGGCATGGGTGAAGTCGGTTGGTGGCCAATCTGCTGCCGCCCGGCTGATCGGCATTTCGCAGCCTGCGCTTTGCAAGATTCTTCGTGGCAAGTGCCGGGTGTCGCCGGCGCTTGCGGTGCTAATTGAGCTGCATTCGGGGATTTCCTGCGAGGTGTTGTCGCCGGATTTCCCTTGGCAGTCCGCCGCTGTTCTGGTGTGTGGCCATGCCGGTGGTGTTGAAGCCTTGCCCGATCTGGTGCGGGTGAGGGCTGCCCGGTTTCCCGAGCAGCTGTCTCTTTCAAGTTTTCAAGCCAATGCCCCTGATGGCTTGGGTTTGCCCGGCTGAGCCGGGCGTTTTTTATTTGTTTGATCTGGCTGTGAGTCTAGGTGCGGGGTTGCCGCGTCGTCCACGGTCGTTTTGGCGGGAGTCGATCATGTCTGTTTTGGATGTTGCTCATTCTGTGGTGCATGACTATCCGGGCGGTGCGGAGGCATTGGCTGTCCGGCTGGGCATGGCGGCTTCGACGTTGCGCAGCCAGGTGAATCCGAATATCCCGACGCATGTGTTGGGGTTGTTGTCTGCAGTACGGATCAGCCAGTTGTCGGGTGATTTCCGAGTGCTGTTTTCGTTTGCGAGCGAGTGCGGTTTTGTGTGTATGCCTTGCGATGGTTCGATTTCGGAGGTGTCGCCGCTGATGGGGTTGTCGTCGCTGATGGAGGCGCATGGTGATGTGGGCGTCCAGGTGGCGTCTGCGCTGGCAGATGGCCGGATCAGTGCGTCGGAGATGGATGCGATCGAGGATGCGATTGCGGCCAACGTTACGCGTTTGCATGCGCTGGCGGGTGCGCTGCGCGCGGCGCGTCGCCGGGGTGTGTGTCATGCGCCGGCCTGATCCGGTGTTGCAGGTGTTGCAGCGTAAGGCTTATCGGGTGCGTTGTGCGCATCCCGATGATCGGCATGCGGCCGGCGCTGCTTTGTTAAAGACGTTGATCCGTTTGCTGGATAGCAAGGTTGGCCGCAATGACTCTGGTGGTGTTGGAGTGGCTGCAGGAGAGCGGCCGTTTGCCAAGTGATGCGACGTTTTTGGCGGCGTTGTCCGCTGCGGGTTGGCTGGAGTTGCAGCGCCGCGAGGAGCGTCGGTTGAGGTCGCTGTATGGGGATGACTATATGGCGGCGCTGGGGCTGCGTTTGCAGGCGTTGGGGTTGGATTTGGCTGTTCGCCGGGTGGCGACGCGGCCTTTTGTTCGGGGTGGGTGATGCCTTCTATTGTGTTGACGGATGCTGAGTGGGATTGCCTGGCGGGTGAGCCGGGGGATCTGCTTAAGCTGTATGTGGGGCTGCGCCGCCGGATGGATTTTGCGTCCGGTGTGGTGGGCTTGGTGACGCGTCTGAAGGAGCAGGTGTTCCGTGACTTGCTGACGGTGGATGCGGTGCGTGGCCGGCATACGCCGCCGCCGGTGACGCGCAAGCGTTGGCGGGCTGCGATTGCGCGGTTGTGTTCGCTGGGCTTGCTGGTGGACTGCGGGAACTTCGTTTTCGAGTTGCCTTGCGCGTTGACGGATAAGCTTGTCCAAAACATGAGGGGCCAATCTGGGGCCAATGAGCGTACGGCTGGCGGTGGTGTTCAGCGGCCGGTTTCGAATGGCTGGAAAGCCAGTGCTGGTAAGGTTTTGGAGGTTGCGGCCAACGTTGCGGTTGAGGGTGGTGCCGGGGTGATGGTTGACGGTGGTGCTGCTGATGAGGGGCACACTTCCGCTTGTCCGGTTATCCGTAAAAAGCGTGAGTGTGTTGGCGGCAAGGCTGGTGCTGTGTCGCGGCCTGCGGCGCGTGGCTCTCGCGTGCCGGTGGATTTTGTGGCCGATGAGCAGGCGGTGGCGTTGGCTAAGGGCTATGGGCTGGATGTGGCGACGGAGCAGGTGGGCTTTGTGTCGTATTACCTGGGCTGCAGCAGGCCGGTGTTGTCGCCGGATTGGCAGGCGAGGTTCCGCAAGTGGTTGGTGAATGCGGTGCAGTTCCGGGCGGCTTCTGGCAGCCGTGCGCCTGCGAAGGGTTTGGCGCCTGCGGCGCGGTCTGCAGGGGTGTCAAATGGCCGGCCTTGGTTTCTGACGGCGAAGGGGATCGAGCTGAAGGCGCAGGAGCTGGGCTTTGCGCCGCCTCCGGGGGTGCCTCTTGGGCTGTGGAAGCAGGAGGTGTTTTCGCTGGCTGGTTTGTCTGCGGAGGAGTATCGCCGCGGGGTGGTGGATTTCGCGTAGGTGTTGGTTGTGGTGCGCTGAGCAGGCCCACAGAGGCCGCCGCGCTTTGGTGTGGTATCCGGTCAGGGGTGATCGGGAAATTTATGTCTGTTGCTGGTGATGTTTTGTTTGATTCGGTAGGTCAGGCGCTGCGGTTTGCCTTTTTGTTCAAGGCGTCTGTGAAGGGGGCTTCTGTGCCAGGGACGGTGTCTATCGGGTCTGGCCGGGGGTTGGTCGGGCTGGATGGTGCGGGCGAGGCCGGCAATATCAAACGGCTGATCGGGGATCTGCCGAAGGTGCAGGCGGCAGCATTGCAGGCACGGTTCAGTGAACGGGTGGCGGCGTGTCCTTGCTGCATGGCGGATGCGCCGGCTGCCGAGTGGCTGGGGTGCTGCGTGTTGTTGTCTGGTGTGGCGATGGGGGCAGCCAGTTCATGCCATGAGAAGCTGGCGCTTGATCTGACGATGCGGCATTTTGGCGATAAACGTTTGACGTTCGAGATGCTTGGTGGCCGGTATGGTTGCTCGGCTGATCAGGTCCGCAAAATCAACAACAAGGTGGCCGCGGCTTTGCGGGCGGTGGAGCACGCGGCGCAGGCAAAGATTTCTGACCGGTTGATCGCGTCGGGTTATATCGATCATTGCCAGGAAGTTGAAGCTGTGTGTTGACTGTCCGGTTTGACCGGACTAATATCCGTTTTCAGATACAGCTGAAAATTCCGTCAAGAGCCCGCGAAAGCGGGCTTTTTGCGTTTTTGCGGTGTTTGCGTGGTCGTTTCTCCTCTGTGTTGTGCTTTCGGCGCCCCCGGTCTGTTGATCGGGGCGCTGTCTTTTTGTGCTGCCGACCTGGGAGAGACGGGGACCCTAGCGATTCTGCGCCCGGTACGAGGCTGGAGACTCGCGATTCTTTTTTAGTGGCTGCGCTGTGAAGTTAGTGAAATTCACCCACGGTGAAATCTAGTGAAATGATGGTGAAACCATGCGCACATATTTGAGCAGAAAGGCCTTTGCGGATTCGCAGGGTTGGTCGCCCAGCTATGTGACCAAGCTGGGATCACAGGGGCGGCTGATCATGTCGCCGGATGGCAAGTCAGTCGATGTTGACGCAACGCTGGCCAAACTCGGCAAGACCGCCGACCCATCGAAAGAAGGTGTTCGCCAGCGGCATGTCGACACCCGCACGCAGCGTGATGTCCGCAGCCAGGTGACTGCGGATGCACCGGACACAGCCGAGTCGCAGGGCGGCAGTTCCGACTACTACACGCACAAGGCTAGTCGCGAGAAATACCTAGCGCTCCTGGCACAGGCTGAATATGACAAGGTCTGCGGCAATACGGTTGAGCGACAGGCAGTCGAAGAGGCCACATACCGCTACGCCAGGCTGCTGCGGGATTCGGTGATGGGCTTGCCCAAGCAGATATCGTCCGATCTGGCTGCGATCTCCGACCCCTGGAAGCTGGAACGCGAGCTGAGCGACCGCCTGCGCAAGATGCTGGAGGATGTCACCAAGCTGGGCGAAGATGACCTGAACAAGGCGATGACAGAATGAAATATGCAAGCGGCTTTGTCGCGTATGTGAAGGGTTTTGTTTCTGGTTTGCGTCCTGATCCTGCGCTTTGGATTGATCAGTGGGCCGATGAGCATCAGCGCATTCCTGCCGACGCAGGTGCAGCGGAGCCGGGCAAGTACCAGACTGACCGCACGCCCTATGCGCGCGGCGTGATGCGGGCATTGTCGCCGGAGCACCCCTGCCGCCGTGTAGTGGTGATGGGGGCCTCGCAGATGCTGAAGACGCAAGTTTTCCTGAACTGGATCTGTGCGTTGATTCATATGGCACCGAGTAACATCCTGGCGCTGGAGCCTTCGCTTAATCTGGCCAAACGCCTGTCCGGACGCATTGGTAAAAATCTGGATGCTATCCCTGCGTTACGCGACCGCGTTGCGGCACCGCGCAGCCGTGATAGCCGCAACACGATCGACACCAAGGAATTCACCGGCGGTACGCTGATGATCACTACGGCTGGTGCTGCGGCCAACCTGGCTGAGGTGTCCGCACGCTACCTGTACGGCGACGAGATCGATCGATGGGATCGCAACGTCAATAACGAGGGCGATCCGGTTGTGCTGGCTGAAGCGCGAACCTCCACCTTTGGCCGCAACGCCAAGATTTACTACTCCAGCTCGCCGACGGTCGACGGTGCCAGCCGGATTGCCGAACTGTACAAGGAAGGCAACCAGCAGCGTTACTACGTGCCATGCCCGCATTGCGGCGAAAGCCAGACGCTGGAGTTCGAGCAGCTGAAATGGAATGCGGATCGCACTGCCGCACACTATGTCTGCATCGAGAACGGCTGCTGCATCGAGGAGCACCACAAGAGCACCATGCTGGCCAGCGATGACTGGCGAGCAACGGCCGAGGGCGATGGCGAAACCGAGTCGTACCACATTTCGGCGCTGTACATGCCGCTGGGCTGGGTATCGTGGGCCGCGCTGCTGAAACAGCACGAGAAAGCCGAAGTCTCCTTGCAGAAGGGTGATCCGGAGCCGATGCAGGTGTTCTACAACACCCGGCTGTCCAGAGTGTGGGACAACGCCCAGGAGCGCACCCGCGGTGCCGATCTGCTCGCTCGCGTTGAGGATTACGCCCTGCGTACGATCCCGGCGGGCGTGCTGATGCTGACGGCAGCGGTCGATACCCAGGCGAACCGCCTGGAGCTGCTGATCAAGGGCTGGGGCGAAGGGCTGGAAAGCTGGACCATCGACCACCGCGTGATCATGGGCGACCCTGCCGAGCAGCGCACCTGGGACACACTGGACGAAGAGCTGAAGGCCGAGTTCATCCACCCGTCTGGCCGCCGCATGACCATCGCGGCCGGCGCAGTGGACTCGGGCGGTAACCATACGCAAGAGGTCTACCAGTTCTGCCGCCTGCGTCGCTGGCGTCATATTCTGGCGATCAAGGGGGAATCCAAGCGCGGCAAGCCGGTGCTGCCTCAGCGGCCGAGTAAGGTCGATGTCACATGGCGCGGCACTACCGAGAAGGGCGGTTGCGAACTGTGGCTGATCGGCACCGATACTGCCAAGGACTGGCTCTACAACCGCTTCAAGCTACTGGAAGGCCCGGGAGCGCAGCACTTCAGCAAAGACCTGCCGGCCGAGCACTTCGATCAGCTTACCGCCGAGCGCAAGCTGATCCGCTACGTCAAAGGCCGTGCCGTGACTGACTGGGTCAAGCCGAAGTCCGAGCGCAACGAGGTGCTGGACTTGAACGTTTACAACCTGGCTATGGCGCACTACCTGGGCCTGCATCGCTATCAGGCGGCAGACTGGGAACGGCTCAAGATCAAGTACGCGCAGACCGGCCTGTTTGATCAGGCGCCGCCCACTGTGACCAACCCTGCAACCGCAAAAAACCCCGCCCCCAAAGCGGGGTCTTCTGCTTTATCCGCCCCACAGCGCCGTCGTGCGCAGTCGGGATACCTGAAACGGCGATGACATGGCATTCACTCAAACCCAGCTGGACGCGATCGAAAAAGCCCTGGCGCGGGGCGAACGTGTCGTGCAATACGCTGACCGGCGCGTCGAGTACCGCAGCGTCACGGAGCTGATCGAGCTGCGCAACACCATCAAGCGCGATCTGGCGCAACAGAACGGCCAGCCACGCAATCGCAGCCACCGGCTGTACCACGCAGGAAAGGGGATTCGATGAGCGCTTTCCCGACACTGCGTGGCCGCGGCTTTCTGATGCCGACCCGGCTGAAGAACAGCTACGAGGGCGCGGGGCAGGGACGGCGTGCCAACAACTGGCAGCCCGGCAGTAGTGGGCCGGTCAGCACCACCGGCAGCGGCCTGCAAACCCTGCGCAACCGTAGCCGCCACGCTGCACGCAATGACCCGTATGCCTTCAAGGCGCTGGACACGCAGGTCTCCAACCATATCGGTACCGGCATCGCCCCCAAACCGCGTCACCCGGATGCCGACATCCGGCAAATGCTGCAGGAGGTATGGGACGACTGGTGCGAGGAGTCCGATGCGGATGGCGTGCTGAATTTCTACGGCCAGCAGGCACTGGTCGCGCAAGGCCTGTTTGAAAGCGGCGAGTGTTTCGTCCGGCTGCGGCCGCGCCGACTGGAAGACGGCCTGGCCGTGCCGCTGCAGATCCAGCTGCTGGAGCCGGAGTTCGTGCCTCACGACAAGACCGGTACCGCGCCGAACGGCAACCGCATCCGCCAGGGCATCGAGTTCGACGCCATCGGCAAGCGTGTCGCCTATTGGATGTACAAGAGCCACCCCGGTGAGCGTGCTGGGGAAGGCTCCTACAACAGCCTGGTGCGGGTGCCGGCAGAACAGGTGCTGCATGTGTACGAGCCGACCCGCCCCGGCCAGCTGCGCGGCGTGCCGATGCTGGCCACCGTGCTGCTGCGCCTCAAGACGCTGGACGAGTTCGATGATGCGGTGCTGTTCCGGCAAGAAGTCGCCAACCTGTTTGCCGGCTTCATCCGCAAACCGAGCGAAGACGCCGCATTCCCCGGCGAGCCGGGGCAGCAGGTTGTCGCCGACTTCGCACCGCTGGTCGGGCTGGAGCCGGGGACCATGCAGGAGCTGGCACCGGGCGAGGAAGTCGAGTTCAGCGACCCGCCTGATGCCGGCAACAACTATCAGGACTTCATGCGGCAGCAGCTGGCGGCCATCGCCGCCGGCATGGGTCTGCCGTACGAGCTGCTGACCGGCGACCTGCGCAACATCAGCGACCGCGTGATCCGCGTCATCCTGAACGAGTTCCGCCGCCGCGTAGAGCAGCGCCAGCACGCCATCTTTGTGCACCAGCTGTGCAAGCCGGTATGGCGTGCGGTGCTGAATATGGCGGTGCTTTCCGGCGCCATCAGCCTGCCAGGCTATGCGGCCAACCCTCGACCGTTCCAGCGCGCGCGCTGGGTTCCGCAGGGCTGGGCGTATATCCATCCGGTGCAGGACGTGCAGGCGGATCGCCTGGCAGTGCGCAGCGGCTTCACCAGCCGCAGCGAAGTCGCGCTCAAGCGTGGCGCCGATGCCGAAACGATCGACACCGAAAACGCCGCCGATAACGCCCGCGCCGACGGGCTGGGGCTGGCCTACGACTCCGACCCGCGCCAGCGTGACGACCAGGGCGAAATCATCGTCGATGATCGTGATGACGACGCAAAAAAGGAACAACCATGAACCCTGCAACCCCCCGCATTTTCAACGGCCCGGCACCCGCGCCGGCGGCCAGCGGCAGCTGGTACCGCATCAGCAATGCGGCCAACCTTGCTGCTGATCAGTCACTGGAAGTCGAGCTGTATGACGACATCGGCGTCTGGGGCATTCGTGCTGCCGACTTCATCCGTGACCTGAAGGCCGCCGACGATGGCCAGCGCCCAATCGTGATCGCCATCAGCAGCCTTGGTGGCGACGTGTTCGACGGCCTTGCCATCCACAACACTCTGCGCCGCCTGGGTAACCGCGTCACCGCCCGTATCGACAGCGTGGCCGCCAGTATCGCCAGCATCATCGCCGTTGGTGCCCACCGCGTGGTGATGCCGGCCAACAGCATGATGATGATCCACAACCCGTGGACGTTTGCCATGGGCGAGGCCGAGGACCTGCGCGCCACCGCCGACATGATGGACAAGGTGCGCGACAACCTGGTCGGCTGCTATCGCGCCAAGGCGCCGGCGCTGAGTGCCGACGAGCTGATCAAAATGCTGGATGACACCACCTGGTTGACCGCGCAAGAAGCGCTGGCGCTGGGGCTAGTGGACGAAGTCACCGACCTTGTGCCGCTGAAAGCCAGCGCCAACCTGCGCGCCGGTCTGGGTCGGCTGAAGAACGCGCCGCCAGCCCTGCTGCAGGCGCTGGACGAGCCCGCTACACCGCCCGCAGATCCGGCCCCGGCCCCGGCGCCTGCTCCTGATCCGGCGCCTGCTCCTGATCCGGCGCCTGCTCCTGATCCGGCGCCACCCGCCGCGGCAGACCCGGTGGCGATGGCGAAGCTGGCGGCACGTCTGTGCAACGAGGCCTCGCTGCCGGCCGTTGCCGTTGACAGTGTGATCACCGTCAGCGCCCTGGCAAGTGACAGTGCCATCCGCAGCGCAGTGGCCCAGGCCACCGAGATCCGCGACCTGTGCAAGACCGCCAAGCTGCCGGAGCTGGCCAACAGCCTGATCGCCAGTGGGCTGGATGTGGAATCTGCCCGAGCGCGGCTGTTTGACAAGATGGTGGCCGGCGCCGGCGAAGAGCTGGACAACCTGCCGCCGGCGGACGATCCGTCCACCCCGAAAAACAAGGGCCCATCGGCCCGCGACATTTATGCAAGCCGCCGTGCCCGTGCGGCCAACCCACAGCGAGGTAATGTATGAGCACCCTTCATCAAGCAGGCCGGACCGGCGAACACCTGATTTCCACCGTTGGCCAGATCAGCAATGACATCGTCGACCTGGCTGCCGGTGCCGCGTTGCCCGCCGGCCAGGTGCTGGCTTACGACTCGGTGCAGCAACTGTATGTGCCCTACGACAACGCCAGCGCAACTGCCGGTGTCGCGGCTGCCGTGCTGTATGCGCCGGCGCCAGCCCGCACTGAGTCCACCCGCGTGGTCGTCACCGGCCGTCTGGCAGAGGTGCAGGGCGACCTGCTCACCGGCTTGGATGCGAATGCCCGTTTCGACTTTGGCAGTCTGTTCATCGTCGTCCGCTAAACCATCCGCCACCCATCATTCAAGGCGCTGCCCGCAAGGTCGGCGCCTTTTGCATTTCAGGAGCTGAACCATGCCTACCCTTGCCATTTTTGAAGATGACGCCTTTTCGCTGTCGACGCTGACTGCCGCGATCAACGAAGGCCCCCAGACCCCGGGCCGCCTGGCCGCGCTGGGGCTGTTCGAAGAAGAAGGGATTACCACCACCACGGTGGAGATCGAGAAAGAGGGCAATACCCTGTCGCTGGTGGCGGCCGGTGAGCGCGGCGGCTCCGGCCAACAGGTCGGGGGTGACAAGCGCAGCCTGCTGAACTTCAGCACCATCCATCTGCCGCAACAGAGTGTCATCCGCGCCGACGAAGTGACCAACCTGCGCGCTTTCGGCAGTGAAACCGAGGTTGAAACGGTGCAGGCAGTTGTGTCGAAGCGACTGAACAAGCACAAGCGCCAGCTGGATGCCACTACCGAGTATCACCGCATCGGTGCCGTCAAGGGCTTGGTGATGGATGCCGACGGCCAGCGTGTACTGCTGGATATCTACCATCACTTCCAGATCGAGCAGGACGAGATCGAGATTGATCTGAGCGCGACAGGTCCGAATCTGCGTGGCCAGTGCCTGAAAGTAGTGGAAGCCGTCGAAGAGGCGCTGGGTTCGGCATCCAGCACCGGCGTGCGCGTGTTCTGCGGTAAGAACATCTGGGCTGCGCTGGTGGCCAACAAGTACCTGGAAGAAACCTTCAAATACGGTCCGCAGGCTGCGGCCTTGCGCGGCGATCCGCGTGACACCATCGAGTTTGGTGGCATGGTGTGGGAGCGTTATACCGGCAAGGTCGGCACCATCGCCTTCATCGATCCGGACCTGGCGTACGTGGTACCGGAGGGCGTACCGGACATGTTCATTACCCGTTTCGCGCCGGCTGACCATGTCGATTCCGTTGGCACCATGGGCCTGCCGTATTACACCTCGCTGGAGCTGCTGAGGCACGGCAAGGGCGTGGACATGCTGTCCCAGTCCAACGTACTGAACCTGAACACCCGCCCGGCAGCCGTAATCCGCCTGAAAATGAAAGCAGCCTGACATGTTCCGTGACCTGATGGCCGACATCGACGCTACGGTGTTCGACGTTCTGGGCGATGCCGCCACGGTGCAGGGCAAGCCGGTCTCCGGCATGTTCTACGCACCGTGGTTGCAGCCGGCACTGGGCAAGCTCAATACCAGCATCCGCGAACCTCACCTGGTGGTGCAGGATGCCGATGCCGTCGGGGTGGGCAAGAGCGCCGAGGTGCAGGTGACAGGGCAGGGCGACTACGTCGTCGTCAGCGTCGAGCCGGACGGTACCGGCCGCAGCACGCTTGTGCTGCGGGCCAAATAGCAGGAGAGAGCATGCCAGTTGCGATCAAGGCCGAAATTGACATCCGCCCCGTGCTGCAGCTGGTCAACGGGCTGTCTCAAGTGGCGGTCAGCAATGCCTGGCGGCGGGCACTGCGCAAGACGGGCGACTGGATTAAAACCCATGTCGCCCGTTCACTTTCCAGCGAGATCAAGGTGCCGCAGAAGGTGCTCAAGCAGCGGCTGTACTTCTTCTTGCGCTCGGCGAAGGAGGGCAAGGTCTGGCTGGGTATCAACGCGATCGAGGCCGCCCGCCTCGGCAAGGCTCGCCAGACCCGGCGTGGCGTCACGGTCGGTCGGCACCGCTTTGACGGCGCGTGGCTGTATCGCAGCAAACGCGGCAGTCCGAACGATGGCGGTGTGTTCCGCCGGGTTGGCCGCGCGCGTACGCCTTACGAGCAGGTACGGTTTGAGTGGGACGAGGCTGGCGAGCGTGCCTTCCGCTCCGTCGCTGCCCGTGCGCAGGCTCGGCTGTTCGAGATCTTGGAGCAGGAGCTGCGTTGGGAAGTCAGCAAGCTGACGAAATAGGACACCTCTGATGATTGAAGCACTACACGACGCCATCGAACAAAGGTTGGCTGCAGCCCTGCCAGAAGTGGATGTTCAGTTTTACCCGGAGCTGGGCGAGCGCGTCAGCCTGCCATTGCTGGTGCTGGAGCTGGCTGAATTTGAGCCAGGCACCGACCCCGGTACCGGCGAGCTGGCACTGGTCGCCATCATGCAGGCCCGGGTGGTGTGTGATCCGACTGCGGCCAAGGCCGAGCTGGCTGTGCGGCAGCTTGCCACGCGCGTGGCGGCGCAGGTACACGCGGCCACGACTTTCGACCAACCGGTGACGCCCGCCAAACTTCGCCAGATCGGGCCGGATGGTTTTCACCATGCCGAGCTGGATGGCTACCTAGTCTGGCTGGTGGAGTGGGTGCACGAGCTGGATGTCGGCGAGCCGTCCGATATCGCTTTGCCGTCGTTTGTACCGCGCGAAGTGCAGTGGTCCGTTGACGGCGATACAGAATCGGTAGTGACGCCATGAGCTACGAACAGTCAGAAATGGACCGGCAGCTCTCCAGTCTGATCATGCTGGGCAATGTGGCGGCGGTGCAGATGAAGCCGCCGCGTGTGCGCATCGAGTCCGACGGCTGGACATCGGACTGGGTGATGTGGAGCGCCGTAGCAGCAGGGCGCGCCCGCCACTGGAGGCCGCCCAGCATCGGCGAACAGGCCGTGCTGCTGAACCCGTCCGGCGACCCGGCGCAGGGTGTCGCCATCATCGGCTTCTACACCGGTGAATTTGATGGTGATGGTCGCCCCGACGTGGTCGGCTGGCTGATGCCGGACGGTGCAGTCATCGAGTATGACCACGCCGCCGGCGCACTGCTGGTGGACGGCGTCAAAACCGTCAACGTGAATGCAGCTGACAGCGTGACGGTGAAGACCACCACCATCACGCTGGATGCGCAGGACGTCATGGTGACCAACAACCTGACCGTTGGTGCTGCCATCAACCACCTGGCTAATGGTGGCGCCAAGGCTAGCTTTGGCGGCGCGATTGAGGCCAAGGGCGATATCCACTCCGATGCTGACGTCACCGCTGGTTCCATCAGTTTGGGTGGGCATAGCCACGTTGAGCAGGGCGATGGTGCACCAGTTGGCCCGCCGACATGATTTATCCGTTTGCAATTGAACCACCCACCCGCCGCTGGCGGGTTTTTCATTTCTGGAGCCGTCATGAGTAAACCAACCCTGGCAGTCACTGTTGCCGCACAAGTCTTCCGCGACAAGGCATTCAAGTCGCGCACCCTGTTCCTGAAAGATGGCCGTGCGGTACCGGTGGAAAACTACACCGTGACCACGTCCGACAAGGACGTCATTGCGTATCTGGATGGCCATGCCGACTTTGCACGCCAGCCGGCCGCGGCTGACAGCGCTGCGGAGTAATCCCGATGAGCCTCACCGGCATGAACCGGGACACCGGTCAGCCGGTGAGTGGCATTGAGCATCTGCGGCAGTCGCTGGCTGACATCCTGAGCACCCCGATCGGCAGCCGCCGGATGCGGCCAGAGTACGGCAGCAACATCCCACGCATGGTGGACCAGCCGGTCAATCCCGGCTGGATCGCGGCGGTACAGAGCGAGGCGGCCCGGGCGCTTGCCCGCTGGGAGCCGCGGATCAAGCTCAAGCGCGTGTCGCTGATCTCCCTGGTCGATGGGCGACCGGTGTTCCGCATCGAAGGCGACTACATCGGTGAAAACCAGATACTGGACGTGACAGCATGATTGACCTGACCCAACTACCTCCGCCATCGCTGCTCGAAGAACTGGATTTCGAGAAGCTGTATGCCAACAAGGTCGAGCGTTTCAAAGCGCTCTGTCCCACCTGGTCGGCCGCACTTGAGTCCGATCCGGTGGTGAAGCTCCTTGAGCTGTCTGCCTACGACGAGATGATGTACCGGGCGCGAGTCAACGACGTAGCGCTGGCCCGCCTGCTGGCATTCGCTCATGGAGCGGATCTCGACCACGCAGTCGCGTTGTTGAATATAAAGCGCCTTCTGGTTGACCCGGGCGACCTGGAAGCTGATCCGCCGCGCGATCCTATTTACGAAGACGACGAGCGGCTACGTTTCCGTGCTCAGCAGGCACTCGAAGGTACGTCGGTAGCCGGCAGCGTCGGCGCCTACGTCTTTCATGCACTGTCGGCTTCGGCAAGCGTGGCTGATGTCTCGGTCGATGCCCCTAGATTCGCGCGTGTCGTGGTATCGCCGGAAGTCACCGCATTGTTGCCGGCCGGCGCGATCGTGCTGCAAGTCACGCACAGCGCCGGATTGGTCGAGCCGATGCCCGGTGATGTGGTGGTCAACGTGCTCGCCGTCCAGCACGACGACGACAGCTACACAGAACTGCTGCCAATAGTAGAGGCGCACCTGTCGGCCGACAGCATTCGACCTCTGACCGACCACCCGCACGCACTCCAGGCACAAGCAGTGCACTACCAGATACGTGGCACGCTCGAGTTCGACCCAGGCCCTGACCCGGCCGTGGCTGAAGCCGCCGCGCGCGAACGGCTGGATGCGCTGCGTACCGTCCGGCACAAGCTCGGTGGCGACATGCCCCGCTCTGCGCTATTTGCCGCGCTACACGGCCCTGGTATCGCGCGGGTGCTGCTGGATGAACCGGCTACCGACGTGATGTGTGGGATCAATCAGTTTCCGCTGTGCGACAGCATCGAGATTTCGAGGGCGCCATGAGCCGACACCTGCTGCCTCCGAACCGAACATCGCTTGAGGCGGCTCTTGCTGACAGCCTCACGCTGACGTCCGACCCGTCCCCCATCGCCACAATCTGGGATGCCGACAGCTGTCCAGCTGCCTGGTTGCCCTGGCTGGCGTGGTCGCTTTCGGTAGAGGGCTGGGAGTCGGCGCTCACCGAAGAGCAGCAGCGCCAACTGATCCGTGATGCAGTCCCTACCCATCGCCGCAAGGGCACACCCGCTGCGGTAATCGCTGCGCTGGCATCGATCGGGCTGAATGCGCGTATCAGCGACCGCCGTGCGGCAGGTGGCACGCCGCACGCGTTCGAAATCGACATCGACTTGCACGACAGGGGAATCGACGAATCGACACCGCAGCGGATCGAGGCCCTGATCGCCGAGTACAAGAACGTACGCAGCTTCGTACCTGCCTTGCGCATCGCGTTGGCTGGCAAGGGCAAGGTCTACATCGGTGCCGCCGCCTATCTCGGCGACGAGCTGACCGTCTACCCATACACCCCGAGCGAGATCGTCGTCACTGGCATCACCGCGCTCGGCGGTGGCACCCACACCATCGACACACTCACTATCAGGGGGAGCAACTAACCCATGGCTCAAATCTACTTCGCCATTCTCACGGCGATTGGCCAGGCTAAGCTGGCCGCCGCCACCGCCCTCGGCACCACGCTGCAGCTCACCGAAATGGCGGTGGGTGATGGCAACGGCGCCACACCCATCCCCAACCGTAACCAGATCGCCCTTGTGCACGAAAACCGCCGCGCGCCGCTCAACACCCTGTTTGTGGATCCGGCCAATGCCAGCCTGATCGTGGCCGAGCAGATCATCCCGGAAGACGTGGGCGGATGGTGGATCCGCGAGCTGGGTCTGTACGATGCAGCCGGCGACTTGTGCGCCGTGGCCAACTGCCCGGACACCTACAAGCCGGTGTTAGCCAGCGGCAGCGGACGCACGCAGATCCTGCGCATGGTGCTGATCGTGGCCAACGCTGAGGCGGTGGAGCTGAAAATCGACCCAAGCGTGGTACTGGCGCCGCGCGGCTACGTTGACCAGGTGATGGCCTCGCACACGGCAGCGGCAGACCCACATCCGCAGTATCTGACCAGCGCAGAAGGTGATGCCAAGGTTGCAGAGGCGGTGGCTGCGCTGGTCGCCGCCTCCCCCTCAACGTTAGATACGCTGGCGGAACTGGCCGCGGCGCTGGGTAATGACCCGAACTTTGCCACCGCGATGACCAATGCTCTGGCGGCCAAAGCCCCACTGGCGTCACCGTCCCTGACTGGTCAGCCGAAGGTACCACTAGGCACCGCTGCCGCACCGGGTTTGGCCCTGACCGGCGATACGGACACCGGCCTTTACTCGCCCGGCGCCGATCAGCTCGGCCTGGCGGTCGGCGGGGTGGGCGCGCTACTGGTTGATGCCACTGGCCGCGTAATTATTGGTGGTAGCGCGGTTGCCGCGGCTGGCTACACCACAGCAGGTGATGTCACGCTGCCAGCGGGTGCTGGCATCCGGGCACTCAACACCTGCAAGGCGTGGGCGGCCGTCAGTGGCGCGGGTGCGATTTTGGACAGCTTCGGCATCAGTGCGGTTACCCGCGTATCTGCTGGCTTGTACACCTGCACCCTGGCGCGAGGGCTAGCCAACAGCAATTACGCCGTGATGGGCTTTTCTGCAGGGGCCAGCGGAGAGACTTCACATGGCATCACCGAAGAGAGCGGCTTTGCCAAGACCACCAGCACCTTCCAGGTGCAGACCGGCAATACTGAAACCAACGGGCGATTCGATGGCACGCGCTTTTACATCTTTGTCTTCGGGAGGGATGCTTGATGTTTATTCACTGGAAAAAACCGGACGGCAGCACTGCCGATACCAGCGTGAACACAGCCGCGTGGGAGACAGAAGCTCTTCAGGCGCGCCGCGAGTACTTGCAAGCACTCTCGGGTGAGGCTGCACCGGAGACCCCGCAGCCGCAGCCAGACCCTATCACCGATCAGAAGCGGCGCGACTATGTGTCGGCACTGGCCGCCGAGTTGCAGGCCACTGGGGCAGTGCCCATCGATTGGGTCATGCTCGGAGTATTCGATCAACCACCCCCAATCGACCTCGCAGATCAGCAACATCAACTGGTGGAACGTATCGACACTCGCGCAGCATTGATCTACAGCCGCTGGACCCGCTTCGAAGCCGAGTACCGCGTACGCGAGATTGCCGCCCAAGCGTTCAAAGATGCCAGCTACCAGGGTGAGCCCGGCCTATATGTGACGAGCTTCGCCGAGCCGGCTGGCCTGACCACTCGCGCCGCAACCGACGCGATTCTCGCCCAGGCAGCCGCGCTGCGCGCCGCCCAGGACGCGCTCTCGGCTCTGCGCATGCGCAAATATGAAGTAGCACGCTCGACCACCATCGAGGCAGCGCAGGTGCTGACCGACCAGATCATCGCGGCGATGGACGAGATCGCGCGGGAGGTTGGCTGATGAAACACCTGCACCTGCTGTTCACCACCACCAACCTGCCGCTGTCGCTGCTGATCCGCGTCCGGGCCGGCGGCCCGTTCTCACACGTTGCATTGGTCGACGGAGATCAGGTAATCGAGGCCGTGGCCGGCCATGGCGTGCGTGCCGCGCCACTGACCACCGCGATCACCCGCGCCAGCCGTGCCGCGCTGATGCGGATCCCGAGCCACAACGCTGACCAGGTGCTGGCCGCCGCCCGCAGCCAGATCGGCAAGCGCTACGACTGGAGCGGCATTGCCGGCCTCGGTATCAACCGCGACTGGCAGGAGGCCGGGGCCTGGTTCTGCAGCGAGCTGATTGCATGGTCTTTCGACAGCGCTGGCCAGCCGTTGATCCGCCGCGACAGTGTGCACGCCGTCACTCCGCAGAACCTGTGGGTGCTGCCGCACGAGATCATTCCGGTGTCTCTCCAATAAGGGGCGATTAACTGGTCACCGTATTGCCTGATGCAAGTTTGCACCCGCCACTGGCGGGTTTTTTTACGCCCATTTGGGAGGAAATATGCCTAACGAGTCGTTGTTCCACGGTGCCGAAGTCGTACTGGTCGACAGCGGGCCGCGCCCCATTGCGCTGCCGTCGTCGTCGGTCATCGGTATCGTCGACACTTTCACGCCGGGAGCCGGTCTGGCAACGCCAAACCAACCGGTGAAGATCACCAATGATCGCGAGGCGGCGGCAGCGTTTGGCGCGAACAGCCCGATGTTCCGCCAGCTCAAGGCTATCTACAGCAAGACCCGTGCGGCCATCGTCGCCGTCGGTGTCGAGGCCAATGCCGATCCTGCGCTGCAGACCAGCGCCATCATCGGCGGTGTGACTGCCGGCGGTGTGCGTACCGGCTTGCAGGCGCTGCTGGATGGTAAGTCGGCTGTCGGTCTGCAGCCGCGGCTGTTGGTGGCGCCGGGCCACTCGTCGACGCAAGCGGTAGCCAGCGCCATAGATAGCCTGGCCGGCAAGCTGCGCGCCATCGGCATCATCGACGGCCCCAACACCACCGATGATGCCGCCATTGCCTACGCGGCTAACTTTGGCAGCAAGCGGCTGTACCTGGTCGATGCCGGCGGCAACAAGGTGTGGGATACCACCAGCAGCAGCGAAATCCTGCTGCCGTCGTCGGGTGCCGTTGCTGGCCTGTTCGCGGCCAAGGATGCCGAGGTCGGTTTCTGGGCGTCGCCATCCAACACCGAGTTTGCCGAAGTGCTGGGCACTGGCCGTCCGGTGGAATACCTGTATGGCGATCCGACCTGCCGCGCCAACCTGCTGAACCAGGCGTATGTGTCCACCATCATCCGCGATGGCGGCTTCCGCTTGTGGGGTAACCGCACGTTGTCGGCCGATCCGAAGTGGTCGTTTGTCACCCGCGTGCGCACCACCGACATGGTGATGGATGCCATCCTGCGCGGCCACCAGTGGGCTGTGGACAAGGGCATCACCAAGACCTATGTGCATGATGTGACCGTAGGGCTGGATGCGTTCATGGGCGACCTGCGCAATGCCGGCGCCATCATCAACTTCGAGGTCTACCCGGATCCGGTACTGAATACGGCCTCGCAGCTGGAAGAGGGCAAGGTGTACTGGAACATCCGCTTTACCGACGTGCCACCGGCAGAGAACCCGATCTTCCGCGTGGAAGTAACGAACCAGTGGATCACCGAAGTGCTGGCCGCTTAACAAGGAAAAATCATGGTTCCGCAAACTCTCACCAACTTCAACCTGGCTCTGGCAGGCACCAGCTACGCCGGCAAGGCCTCGCAGGTGCAGCTGCCCAAGCTCAAGCGCAAGACCGAGGCTTGGCGCGGTGGCGGCATGGATGGCGAAATCGATCTGGCTGTCGGGATGGAAAAAATGGAGGCCGGCTTTACGCTGACCGGTATCGACAAGGCTTCGCTGGCGATGTTTGGCCTGGCTGATGGCAGTGCCTTCAACGGCACTTTCCGCGGTGCCTTTACCGACAGGAAGGGGAAGGTCGTCGGTGCCGTCTGCACCCTGCGCGGCCTGCTCACCGAAGTCGACATGGGCAACTGGGAGGCCGGCAAAAAGAACGAAACCAAGTACGCGATCACGCCGGACTACTACAAGCTGGAAGTTGATGGTGCCGTGGTGTACGAGATCGATCCTGTCGGCCTGATCCGCATCATTGATGGTGTGGACGAACTCGCCGCCGAACGTGCCGCGCTGGGCCTGTAACCCTCGCGGCCAACCTTTGACGCCCCGCCTTGTGCGGGGCGTTGTCATTTCAGGACAACCCCATGAACGAAACCATCAAGCTGTCTACCCCGGTCACCATCAATGGCTTGCCAACCAATCAAGTCGTGCTGCGCGAACCGACGGTCGGCGATCAGCTCGATGCCCGCCAGTTGGCGGGCAATGATGACGCGAAGTTTGAAATGACCATGCTGGCGAATATGGCCGCGTGCGCGCCGGACGATCTGCGTCAGGTGACGCTGCGCGATTACGGCAAGTTGCAGAAAGCCTATCTTCGGCTGTCTTCGGAAGAACCAGCTGCCGACGGGAAACAGTCCGCTGTGGTGGCTGTGGTCACGCCGGCTGGCTGAGCGCTACGGCTGGAGCCGGGACGAGATCCGCGCGGTACCGGTGTCCGAGCTGGCGCAGTGGCTGGCAGTGGATGAGCCGCCGGATTAGCGGCGGGACAGCCAGTACAGCAGCAAGGCGATGGCCACAATCGGGGTGCAGCCCACCAGCACCCCGGCCATGGCGCCATACAACACGGTCGCGGTGGATAGCCCGTGCTGGCTGATGCCGTATATCGCGCCACCGGCGGCCATCAGCAAGACCACTGCCGTTCCGATCAGATCAAACCATTTGCCTGCGTGCATTGAAGGGCCCGTATGTCTAAAGATGTTGCCATTGGTATTGTAATCGGTGGCGCCGTATCTGCAACGCTGGGCGCCGCCGTCGGCAAGACGCAGAAATCGGTGGAAGGCCTGCAAAAGGGCATGGCGGACACCAAGGGCATCAAGAGTCTGATTGGTGAGACCCAACGCCTGCAGCGCGAACTGGCCGAGGCAGACAAGGCCGGGCGCCGGATCGGGCTGGAAAGCGTACGCCAATTGCGGGGCGAGCTGGGCGGGCTTGAGAAAGACTGGCAGGCGTCCACTACCCGTGTCGGCGAATTGGCCCAGGCGCTGAACACCGCCAAGCAGGCTGCCGCCGGCCAAGCCGCGGCGGTGCCGGCGCTGGAGGCTGAACACCGTGCGCTGACGGAGTCGGCAAGGTTGGCCGCGGCGCATGCCGACATCAAGCGTGCAGCGTGGCAGGACGGCAAGAACAACAGCGCCTTGACCCGCCAGCAGGTGCTGGCGCTGAAGGAGGAGGCCGATGCCGCCCGTGGTGCCTCTCAGCAGGCCAAGGCGCTGGCCGCAGCCAAGAAAGCCCAGATCGATGCAGCCAAGGCGGCGACGTCGGAAGAAGCCCGGTTGACCAGCGAGCTGGGCAAGGCACAGCGCGCGGCAGCCGCCGCTAAAGAAGCATTCGAGGGCAAGCGCGCCACGCTGCAGGCCACCCGCAGCGAGCTGCGCAACACCGGATCGGCCGTTGGCGATGCAGCCAGCCAGACCGTCAAGCTGGGGGCGGCAGCCAGGCAGGCCGCCCAAGGCCAGCAGCAGCTGGCTGACGTGCCGTTGCGCGACAAGCTGGCGGCGAACGCCGCCAAGCTGCGCGACATGGGCATCGAGGTCGGCAACCTCGACAAGGCCATGCGCAAGCTGCAGCAGACCGAGAAAGGCATGCAGTGGCAGCAGCACGGCATCGGCCAGATTCAGTCCGGCATTGAGCTGGGCAAAACCGCCGGGGTGACCACCATCGGTGCCGCCGCTGTGCCCACCAAGATCAGCGGTGATTTCCAGGCAGAGACCCGCGACATCGCGATCAAGTCTGGTATCGCCAACAAGGCCGGCGAGAAGGAGCTGGTTAGCGGCATCATGCAGATTGCCGCCGACCAGAAGATGGACCGTACCGCACTGGCTCAGGCCATCAATGGTCTGGTGACACAAGGTATGGGGTGGCAGGAAGCCATTGGCCACGGCAGCCTGCTGGCCGAGCTGGTCAAAGGCCAGAAGATGGCGCCGGAAGACGCCTCCAAGCTGATCTACTCCTTCGACCAGAACGGCGTGTCGCAGAAAGACATGCGCAAGACCATGGGCGAGGTGGCCGTCGCAGGCGATCTGGGCGCGTTCGAGTCGGACAAGATGGCCCGCTTCATGCCGGAGCTGCTGGCCACCACCGGCGCGCTGGGTTTTCAGGGTCCGGACGCGGTGCGCTACATCGCCGCCAGCCTGCAGGCACAGGTCAAGCTGACCGGTGACCCGGACAGCGCTGCCAACAACTTCAAGAACCTGCTGGCCAAGATCACCGCGCCGGATACCGACAAGAAGTTTGCCGATGCTGGCGTGTCACTGCAGGAGTCGATGAAGGCGTACATGAAGGCCGGTTACAACCCCGTCGAGGCCTTCATCGCGCTGACGGAAAAGCTCACCGCCAAGCAGGGCCCGGCGCAGGCGAAGAAGCTGGCGGATCTGAAAGCCAGGATCAAGAACAGCGGCGGCAACAAGCAGCAAGAGAACGAGGCGCTGGATGCCTACCTGAAAATGGCCGGTCTGGCCGACATTCTGACCGATCAGCAGGCACGCTCCGGCGCGCTGGCGCAGATCAAGTACGGTGGCCAGATCAAGAGCGACCAGGCCAAGATCCTGAGCACGGATGGCGGCAAGAAGCTGGAAGGTGACAAAGCCGCCCGCGACGACACTTCGAACAGCCGCTGGGAGGCGGTGGCGGCGGACTTTAACGCCAGCATGATCGCCGTCGGTGATGCCATCCGGCCGGTGACCAACGGTGCTGCCGATCTGGCGTCATCGCTTCTGCAGCTGGGTACCAGCTTTGCGCAAGGCCATCCGGAAGCATCGACGCTGGGGCTAGCCGCTGGCGTGGTGACGCTGGGCATTGCGGCCAAGCGCATTGTCGGTGGCGCCGTGCAGTGGGGTGCCGGCAAGGTACTGACCACGCTGGGTGGCAAGGTAGGGGCGGCGGCAGCAGGCAAGGGCGGTCTACCGGGTGTGCTGTCTGAGGTGCTGGGTGGTGGCAAGCCTGGCGCCGGCGTGCAGCAGGTATTCGTCACCAACATGCCGCGTGGCGGCCTGCCGGACTTGCCGGGAGCGCCAGACAGCAAAGGCAAACCGTCGGGCAAGCTGACGCGTGTCGGTGCCGCTGTGCGTAGTGCGCTGGGCGGGACGGTGACGGCAGGTCGTGCCGCCATGGCCGCACCGACGCTGGGTGCCGTAGCAACAGGCGGTGCCGCAACAGCGGCGGCCGCTACCGGCATGGTTGCCGCAGCGGGCGTGGCTGGCTACGGCGTCGGTACCGCGATCAATGCCGGCATTACGGCAGGGCTGACGGCGGCCAACGGTGGCCGCAAGCAGACCCTGGGCGGCTGGCTGTACGACAAGCTGCATGGTGACGAGGATGCCAAGCTGCTGGCGCCGACGGTCATCAAGCGCCCTGTTGCGGTTGGGGCGACAGCGAAGCCGGAAGCGGCAGCCAAAGCACCGACTGCCGTACCCGCGGCCAAGCCGGCGCCGGCCAAGGCGCCACCGCCGCCCGTCGTGCAGCACTTTACCTTCTCACCAAAAATCGACGTCAAGGTGCTGGGCGATGCCAAGAACCCGGCAGAGATCGCCGCGCAGCTGGCGCCGCACCTGAAGCGGCTGTTTGACCAATGGTCCGCCAAAGCCAAGACAAGTGGCAGCGGGATGTATGACCCGGTAGGGGGATGAAATGGAACTTGAAGCAGTGCTGCGGTTGGCCGTTGATGGCGCCAGCCGCGCCGCCGGCGTCGCCAATTTGCCGCGGGCGGTGGCCGATGTCACGTCGGCGGTGAAGAGTGCCACCGGCGCGGCGGTGCAGGTAGAAAAGGCCGCCGCGCTGTTGTCGGCTGGTGCACCACTGACCGGCGCCAGCAGCAGGACGGTGCAGCGTGCGGCCGGGTTGCTGACATTGGCTGCCAAGGACATGACCGGCTCCAGCAATAACCTGCTGCAGGCGGCGGGCAGTGCGCTGGCGGCAAGCAACAGCAAGCTGAAACAGGCGCTGGGCTACTCGCTTACCGCCTACGCGCGGCTGCCGAAAGATGCGCGCGCCCTCGCCATGCGCATGGGTGGTGGCAGCGTCTCGCTGGTGCAGTCATTCGGCGGGGCATTGGCGGCAGGGCTGGACATGAGTGGCGCACCGGCACGGGGCTACCTGCTGGAGTTGGCGCCGGAGCTGGGTGTGCCGTTCCGCTTTGCACTGGGACAGGCCGCGTTTGACACCCTGTCCCGTGCCACCCAGTTCAACATCGCCAGCCAGGAACGGCTGACGCGTCGCGCGGCAGAGCAGGCGGTAAGCAAGGGCGGTGACCGCATCACGCTGAAAGGGGCGATCTTCCTGGCGCAGCATGGCGCCGGACACATCGACCGCCTGCGCGAGCTGGGTGATGCCCTGCAGCCGCTCACACTGACCACGGGTTACGGTGAGCACCTGGGGCGCTGGTACCTGGCGCAATTGAACGAAGAACAGGCGTATCTGTTTGTCGACGGTGCGCCGCGCAAGCAGGCCTTCACGCTGGAGCTGTCTCGCTATGGCGAAGATTATCAGAACGTCTGACGGTGACTGCCTGGACAGTCTCTGCCACGCGCACTACGGCCATCTCAACGGTACTGTTGAGGCGGTGCTGGCTGCCAACGTGGATCTGGCCGGGCAGGCACAGCCGTATCCGCAGGGCATCTATATCGCCATGCCGGACATCGCCAGCGCCACAACTGAAACCGTCACGCTGTGGGAGTGATCCATGCGGCCAACCTTTCGTATCCTGGCCAATGGTCAGGACATTACCGCGACGCTGCAAGACCGCCTGATCTCGATCAGCATCACCGACAAGGCCGGGCTGGATTCCGACGAGCTGACCGTTACCCTTGACGACCGAAACGGCGCCGTCGGTCTGCCGCCGCGCGGCGCTATGCTTGATGTCAGCCTGGGTTATGTCGAAACCGGGCTGACTCGCATCGGGCAATACCGGGTGGACGAAGTCGAGTCCAGTGGCCCGCCGCAGATCATCGTGTTTCGTGGTCGGCCGGCGGACATGTCCGGCAAGATCAAGCAGCCGCGGCGCCACTCGTGGGAGGGCGCCACACTGGAGCAGGTCGTGAAGGACATTGCCGCCCGCAACAAGCTCAAGGCGGTGTGCAAGGTCAAGGCCACTGTTGCCCGGGCTGATCAGATGAACGAATCCGATCTGCACTTCATCACCCGCTTGGCTAGCCAGTACGACGCCACCGCGACGGTGAAGGGTGGCCAGATCCTGGTGCTGCCGCGTGGTGGCCAGACTGCCAGTGTCACCGGCAAGACGCTGCCCACGCTGGTGCTCCACCGCAAGGACATCAAGGGCTGGCATTTCAAGTCCAGTGATCGCAACGCCTCTGGCGGCGCCATCGTACGCCACCACGACAAAGCCACCGGCAAGACGCAATCGGTGCTGGTGCCCAATCCGGACAACCCGAGTGCGCCGCCGCGGGTGATTCGTCACACGGCGAGTAGCAAAGGCTCGGCGGCGGCGGCCGCCAAGGCCGCCAGCAACCGGGCGGCGCGCTCGGAAATAACCATGAGTATCACCATGGCCGGGCGGGCAGACATCGTGGCCGAGCGCAAACTGCGCACGCAGGGCATCAAGGACGGCGTCGACCACCTTTGGACCATCGACAGTGTGACGCACGAATTCAGCAGCGGCGGCTGGGAAACCAGCCTGGAACTGATCCTGAACAAGAAAGCCGAGCCGGCGAAGAAGGGGAAGAAGAAAGCAGGACAGAAAAAACCCAAGGCGCTGGTGGCATTGGCGCCGTGACTTGTTTCACTCCAGCCCCGCGATTTCGCGGGGTTCACTTTTTAGGGGGTTGTAATGCAGGAACATGAAAAAGGACTGTTGTGGTTGCTGTGCGTAGGGTCGCTGATCGGGCTGGGCAAGCTGCTGTCCAGCGATGAAGCCATCACCACGCGCCTGATCTTTGGCCGCGCCATTCTGGGTGCCGGTACCTCCACCATTGCAGGCGTAGCGTTGATGCAGTTTCCCGCACTACCGCTACCGGCGCTGGTGGGGATTGGCGCCGGGCTGGGCATTGTTGGTGCCCAGTACCTGGAAGCCTGGCTCAAGCGCCGCGCAGACAAGATTTCTGCCTGACCATTACCACCGACGACCACACCCGCCCATGAGGCGGGTTTTTTTATGGAAGGAGTCACATGGCTCGCATTTCGGAACAAGAGGCCGGTGGCCGCAATGTCCTGGCCTTTCTCGACATGATCGCCGTGTCCGAGCTGGGGCGTGGCCTGCTCACCACCAGCGATGACGGTTACAACGTCATCGTCGGGAGTACCGTAAAGGCACCGTTGCTGTTCAGCAGCTATAGCGATCACCCGCGGCGTGTCATTGATTTGCCGAAGCTGGGCATCAAGTCCAGCGCCGCCGGCCGTTACCAGATCCTGGCGCGCTATTACGACGCCTACCGCAAGCAGCTCGGGCTCAGCAACTTCGGCGCCATCAATCAGGACCGTATCGCGCTGCAGCTGATCCGCGAGTGCCGCGCTCTGGACGACATCCAGCGCGGCAACATCGCCACCGCCATCAGCAAGTGCCGCAGCCGCTGGGCATCGCTGCCGGGGGCCGGCTATGGCCAGAACGAGCACAGCGCCGAAGCACTACTGGCCGTGTATGCGACGGCAGGAGGTCGCTTGGCATGATCAATAGCAAACTCGCTCCCATCATCGTTGTGGTGGTGCTGCTCGGGCTGTCGCACGGCCTCGCGTACTGGTCTGGCCAGTCTGCCGAGCGACAAGACCAGCAGCTCGCCGCGGTCACTCGCGAGCGTGACGACAACGCCGCCATCAATGATTTGCAGCAGCAACTGCGCCGCGCCGAGTCCGCCGCAGCCGGCCAGCTGCTGGCCGCCGAAACCCGTTACCGTGAAGGATTGCTCAATGTACAAGCTGAAAAGAACCGCATTCTTGCTGACCATGTTGCTGGCCGTCAGCGCATGTCAGTCCCCATCAAAGCTGCCAGCGGCACAACTGCAAGCGCTGCGGCCAACCCTGCCGGCGGCGGATCCGATCAGGCGCAGCGAGCCGAACTTTCTAACGAGGCTGCAGAGTTTCTTGTCGGTCTCGCAAGCGAAGCCGACGCAGTAGTGGTGGAGCTGAAGCGGTGTGTTGATAGGGTAGACATCCTCTCCCGTTTGCTGTGGCCAGCATCGTAATTGGCTCAAACGAATTTCTCCCCGACTCCGCATGGTGCTGGGGGGAATTGTTGATTTTCTTCAACTGGCTACCAAGAGAATGTCGCCCAGCCTGTAGGCTTCTGTTTTTGTTTGTCATTAAAGTGTAGTTGGTGCTTTAGAGATTTTTATTGTCAAAAATAATTCCAGCGTACTCAGCAGCTTCAGCTAATTCTTCAGTGATTGTCGAGTTGTGATGAAGGATTGAGACTTCTATTGTGGTTCCGTTGTCGCGATAATCGTGAACTTTGATTTTCCCTTTGGAAATTTTTTGCAGATATTGATTGAATTTATGCAGTTCAATATTACTGCAGCTCGGGATGCTAATTTTTGTTAAGTAACGACTAGCGTCGTTTTCTGCATTTTTCCAGCTGGTAGAAATCATATCGCGACTGTATTGAGTTTTTAGAATGTCATTTTGTATTTGATCTAATTTCTCAAAGAGTAAGCTATTTATGTCTGGAAGTGTTGTTGATTCTTTTATTATGCGTGCATTGTGTGCTCGATATACAGGGTTGTCTGGTGTGCTTGCTTGCATTACTTCTTCAATTGCAGAAATAAGTCTGGGCTTAAGTTCGGTTATGCCATTCATGTCATTGTGGAAGAAGATTGTTCTTTCTTCGGAAATGTCAAATGGTAAATTTGTTCCAGCTTGAGCTAGTGAAATTACGGGTAGCCCAGTTGCGTGCCTAACTGCCAGTTCATACATTACATTTGGGTTTAATTCAGTTAGGTTGGCAATTACGAGTTCATCTTCTATGACGTGTTCTAGCACTTGCTTAGTGATTGAACCGGTAAGTGATATTTCATGAGCTACAAAAACTGAATATCCCATTTCTGTCAAAGTGGGTTTGATTACAGCGCTAACTAGTCCATCAGCGGCTCTTCTGGTCGCTGAGCCATCGTTTCCGATTGGCGTTATAACAAAGCAATTTTTTCTCTGCTCGCACTCTGTTTGTTTCTTTTCGTGCAGTTCGTTTTTTTTGATCATTTTTTCACTCATGTTGGTTTGGCTGAATGTAGTAACTGGGTGCTTTTCTGGCATGCAAGCATTGAAAGTTTTTTGGTTGGTGCATTTCTATTCGGCTAAGAAATACAATGTTGTCGTGAGGCCGTGGTTGCATACCATATTGCCTAGTGTACAAAATATAGTGTGATTTAACTGTGCGGATAAGCATATGGGCATTCATAACAGGGTGCACATGCACTCAGCCGGGTCGTTCACCAAGAAAACCTGTGCCACTTCTGGGTCCCTGCAACGTAGCCACTCTCCGTAAAGCTCCGGCGGAATAATCACCAGGCTGCGCTTTTCATCCTCCGGTTTGTGCATTCGCGTCATCAGCGGGTGTTCACCCATCGAAACGACACTGCAAGATGCTATCTGCGAGGTTTTTTGTGACAGCTCCGCCTTGCGCGTGCCTCTGCGGCCAACGTCGGTGTCACCTTCGTCACCCGCGCGGCCTCATTGGCCTTCATTGCCTTGACCGATGCCAGCAACTCGGCGCCCAGGTTGCGCTGTGTGTCGCGTGTGGCCAGATCCTTGTCGTTTTGCATCAATCGTCTCCTTGACCAGTTTCAGTGTGGCCGCCGGGATACTCTCCTGCGTGCTCTTGCCATAAGTCGTCAGCAGCCAGATCGTGCCGTCCGCTAACGTCCCACACTCACCGGCACATCTTCTCGCACGGCACGCCATCGTGATCCCCGTCGATCTTCACGTTCGGGCAATACCGCAGGTAATACTTTGCCTCCTCGCAGCTCACCATCTGGCTGCAGTGCTCCTTCCCCGAGCAGCTGAAACCCGCGGCAGAACGGCGCGGCTTCAGGATTGGATCGGGCACTGATGAAGCAGGGGAGCTTGGTGCGGGTAGGGCAATCGGGCGGGAAGGCGCAGACGCCGCCGGCATCTGCCGTTTCTCGTGGCGCCACACCCACGGCGCTACCGGATTCGGGTCCGCCCACAGCCCCGTGCCGTAGCTCTTCGCGAAAGCCTCCGCGCCGTCATAGCCGCTGTCACGCGAATACTGCCGGTACACCCACGCCATGCCCTTGCGCAGCTGCTGGCGGTTCACATCCAGATCCCCCACAAACACCTTTGCCACCGTCCGGCCGTAGCGGTCGCGTGTCTCCGGCTGCAGCACCACCTGCTTGCCATACACCATCGCCGACAGAGCCTGTTTCGACCGCTCGCCGAACGGCTGATTTTTCTCCGGTGCGTCGATCTGCGCCAGGCGCACCTTGATGGATTGATTGCCGGCAGCCAGGCAAGTCAGCGTATCGCCATCCGACACACCCACCACCTTGCACGAGATATCCGCGGCCATCACGTTGGCAGCAAGAACAAAAGAGAGAATAGATAACAGTTTCATGGCGGGATCATGCCAGAACCACGGCAACCCTGGCAAAGCAAAAGGGCTGGCCACCCCGTCGCCTTTACCCGTCGATCGATGAGGAGCTTACATCTCGCAAATCGTTCAGTTCTTGTTGCTTTGGTATAGATCACTATACAACTTCTTGATTTCCTCTGGACCGGGAGAAAATGTTTTTGCCAAGAAGTCGCGACCATAAATCATTGGCTGATAAGCGGCGCTGAAGTTGAAACCAGAGGAAAGAAAATCTGCCGCCCGCCCTACCATGACAGTCGGCATGCTGTTTCTTGGGATCTGGTAATAGCGACTAAGGCGGTCGGCAATGGCGGCGTCGATGATGACATCACTGCCAATGCTTACCCAAACATGAAGAGCCTGCGCGTCAGTCAGGAATTCTTCATCAAAGTACTCCTTCTTAAGCACTGTAAGGTTTGTGTCATACTCAAGGGTGCCATTTATCGAAACTTCACCAACTAAAATTTCTGCGGGAATCCCCAAAAAAACCTCAAGGTAACCCACAATATGGCATGCTAATAATTGGCATTGATCTCCCCAGTAACTAGGAAGGTCAGGGATCATTTCCTGTATTGCAGGCGCCCATTCTGTATTGAGAAAATAATTTACCTGTTCAATGACGCTGTCAGGTACCGACGTCATCCCAGTTACTGCTGGAGGAGTCGGAAATTGGAAAACCTCGTTCGAGGTTTTGTGAGCTTCAGAAAGCAACAGCAGATAGGGGCGTTTTTCAGCGTGCATGTCAGTAATCGGGATTGTTGTGCAATATTCTTACATCATACCCCATTAGACAGAATTCGAAGCAACTGTTGGCCGCAAAGCAAAAGGGCAAGCCACGCGGCTTGCCCTTGTCACGAACCACCCTCACACCTCATCTCGGCGTCCCGCTGCCGGGCGGCGCATTGCCGCGGCCGGTACCGGACGGACGGCCTGTCGCACTCGGCCAGTTGCCACCCGGACCGGGGTGGCTGGACTGGCCACGCCCGCCGCTGGTGCCTCTCCCGCCGGATGTCCCGCCGCCTTTACCTGCTCCTGAACCACCGCCACCTTTAGCCATCACGCACTCCTTCACCTGCCGGAAACAACGACAGGCGCAGCGCCGGCAAACGCCAGGGCCTGCCATCCCCTAGATGTAGCAGCCACCGGCCAAACGGCAAGCACAAATCTGCCCAATGTCATTGAAATAAAAAAGCGACCAGACCAAAATACAACGTCAACCACACGCAAGGTGTCGCCATGGCCTCCAACGAAATCATGTGGATCCCCTTTGTGCTGCTGAGCCTGTACGACTGGGCGGGCGGGTGGGGTGTGCTCGCGCTGCTGGCGGGGAGTGCGCTGCTTGGCGGGCTGCTTGCACGCTATGGCCGTCACATCGCGCTACGGCTTTTCGCCGCCGGCGTGCTGACCAGCTCCGCACTTGGCTGGTTCACGCTATTGCTGCCGGCCTATGCCTTCTCCTGGGCGCCTTGGGTTGAGCCGACAGGCTTGCCGTGGCCATGGTGGTGATGTTGAGATGCTCTATTACCCTTCATTTAAAATGAGGTTTTTACTTTGGATTCACAACAAATTGCTGATTTTTTTCAATTGGCAAAAATATTTAAGCCATTGTTTGAGGATAAGACTAATGAATGGCTGCCTGTTATCTCGGCGATTGGCGGTGCTGCCGTAGGAGCGTTTGCAACAATAGTGCCATCTTATTTTTTGGAAAAAATAAAATTAAGAAACGAGCGCAAGTTAACAACATCAGCACTAATTTCAGAAATATCTGCATTTCTTGTAATTATTGAGCACAGAAAATATGTTCATGTTTTGAATGATATAATAGATGATTTAAAACAAAGTGGTGGTACGCACACGCTTAGCGTTAAAACCCATGATAATTATGCTCGGATCTATCAAAGCCATGTTGGTAGAATTGGGGTGCTGGATCTAAAGGTGGCGAGAAAGGTTATTGAATTCCACCAGTTAATTGATGCTGTAATACAAGATGTGAGCGATGGTGGAATTCTTTGTGATAAAGGTGGTGGCTTGGCTCAGTTTGAAGAATTAAAACAGATTATAGATCGTGCAATTTTTATTGGTCATGAGCTTGTGAGTAAAAAGAAAATTGGTTTCTAGTGTATTTGCGCCACAAGTACATGTGCTGCAAGTTTAATGGTTTTTTGGAGTAGATATGAGTCAGGTCAGTCTCTTGGAATGGTTTTCTTTATTTTTTAAATCGATAAATGCTGGGTCGGCGATGTACTTTATTTTCACAATTTGTGGATTGCTATTTTTTATGTGGGTTTATTTTAAAAGCTCCTCAAGGATAAAAATGAAAATAAGAGGAATGGATCGCAATGTTGGTGGTGTATTTTCATTTTCTCATTCGATATATTTGGTGGCAGTCTGTGTTGTGGTTTTAGGTTTGGTTTTTAAGATTGACGATGAGGTTTCGTACTGGGTTTCTGCTTTGGTTTTTGTGTTTGGAACGTTGGTCTCATATAAGTCATCTCAGGCAGCAGGGTTTGATGGCGCATTATCTCATTTTAGGGATGTTGTCATTGGTTCGGTGAATATTGGATTGATGTCGATTAAGAAACTATCGGATACTCCGCCGGAGGACATTGCAGCACAGGCAACGGGTAGCCTCTATTTTCTTGGCGTTGCTGGCGAGAAATTTATAAAAAAATGCATGGATGACAACGAGTTTTTCAAGAGAAATAATACCCAGCAAAATGTCAGATTTTTACTGATGGACCCATTTAGCGATGACATGAAAAGACTTTCTGGTGATTTGGCAAAGCAAAAAGAAAATCGTCGAAAGATAATAAAAACCCTTGAGGAGCTTTCTGAGCGATCGCAAATGGGTTATAATTTTGAAGTAAGACTTTATCCAAAAGTCCCTCCATTGAGGTTGATGATATCCGACGGCCGTGTGACTGCACTTTCCATATACACATCTAATGATAGTGGCTGGAAAAACTCACAACTAATATTTGATTCGAAAAATTGTCCAGATTCGCTCGCCCCCTATTTTACTGATTTATTTAATGATTTATGGGAGCGTGGACTTGGAATTAACTTGAATGTGAGGGCGGAAGCGCTTAAGTATCTCTATGAAGCCCCATGGAGTGAGGCGGTCGATTTTGGAATGGTACACGGCCGATTTCAAGGGTTTCATCACGAACACCTTGAGTATGTTCTTTATGGAATTACACATAGTAAAAAATGCTTAATAGGTATCACGAGACCAAGTAATAATGAAGATAATTCTTGTGAAACATTGCCTCATCGCGGCACCGCGGAAGGTAATCCATACTCATTTGAAGAGCGTAAAGCTATGATTGTTGAGTCGCTGGAAGTTCTTGGAGTGCCGAAAGAGAGGTATGATGTAATTCCATTTAATGTTGACTGCATGGAGGAGGCAAAATTAGCGCTGGATGATTTAATTTCGAGTGAAAATTCGCAATGCAAAAATGGTGTGTCTTCAGATAAAATTGTTCAATTTATGAAGTTGTTTAGCTCGTGGGAAAAAAACAAAAGGAAGATTTTTGAAGAAAATGGATTTGAGGTTCGTTTGATCAAGAATGGGCCGCATGATGAGTTGCTGAAAAATGTAACCGGGACAATGGTTCGAGAGTTAATTGCAGCCAATAGAAATTGGCGTGACTTTGTGGCGCCCGGGACTAGGAGGGTTTTGGATGCGAAGCCAAAGGAGGGTAAGTAAATGCTTCTTTCTGGAGATGAAATAGTTTCGGCCATTAATTCTGGTGACTTACTTATTGATCCAATTTTGGCGCAGAGCATTCGGCCGGCATCTATCTGCCTGCATTTATCAAACGAATTCATTCGGCAAGATGCTGGTGGTGTAGTTGATGTATTAAACGGGGATACGTACCCTATTGATGAGAGGTTTTTTTTAGAAGATGGTGAGGGTATTATTGTTCCGCCGTTGGGCTTTTTGCTTGGGTGTACTATTGAGCATGTTGGCTTGGCAAATAATATTTTTGGACATCTTTCAAACATTTCTGGCTTAGCCAGGCTGGGGTTGAATGTTCTTTTGTCAACGCATGTGGCGCCTGGCTTTGGTTTTATTAACAAAAAGAAAATAGTGCTGGAGATATTTAATTCATCAAAAAGATCAATAAGAATATATCCTGGCATGAGAATTTGCCACTTGTGTGTTGGAAAGCTGGCTCAGGGGGTGGATCATGGATATGATCAGCTGTTTCCTGAGAAATATTCGATGGATGGGGTTTCTCGGTCCGAATTTTACAGGCCCTCATCGGACTGTTAACAAACTCTATTGTTATGTTTATTTTTTGTGATACGTGCAATGGCGGGGGCGGTTGTTTCCGCTCGTTGACGTACACGGCAAACAAAGGCCACTATTTTGGCTTTTTGTATTGCAACACTCGTGCGTGCAGTCTAAGGCGAGTCGAGAGGGGGGACTTCAGGTGTGCCGGTTTCGTTGCGCCGATAGGCCAGCCCTACCGTGATCTGCCACTTTTGCTTGGCCGCGAGGAATGAATGAAAAATTCTTCATCAACGGAGCTTGTCATTGCCGCGCAAATCCATGCACTCAGGTGCGTTCGTCCAAGAAATTCTCATCTTGATTGACAGTGTATTGGTGGTTTACTAACATCTAGAAATCGCGCTCAATAGCGTGAGCGGGCTTGGCAGCTCGTAACTCAACGGCGTACAAAAAGCCGCCATGCGGCTTTTTTTGTTCGCAGCACTTGTGCGCGCAGTCTATGGCGGGCCGGGTGGGGACACCTTCGGGTGTGCCGGTTTCGTTGAGCCGGTCTGCCAACCTCACTTTGGTCCGTCACCCTTGCTTGGCAGCGGGGGTGATGGATAAACACCATCATCAACGGAGGCCATCATGGCTGCTCAAACTCATACCCTCGGTGCGTCCGCACCTTCCGTTTTCTCGTTTGATTCCTTTGACGTTCGCACGCTCGATCTTGATGGGGAGGTGTGGTTTGTTGCGTCTGACGTTGCTGCTGCGCTGGACTACGCACATGTACCGCACATGACCCGCAATCTGGATGACGATGAAAAGGGTGTCCACATTGTGGACACCCTTGGTGGTGCGCAGGAGCTGGCCATCATCAACGAATCCGGCCTGTACTCCGCGATCCTGAAAAGCCGCAAACCGGAAGCGAAGCGCTTCAAACGTTGGGTCACGCACGAGGTGCTGCCGTCGCTGCGCAAGTCCGGCAGCTACGCCTTGCCGTCGGCTGCGGCCAACGTTGCGGCGCCTGGCGTGGCGATGCTGAATGATGTGCCGGTGCTGACCATGCAAAGGTTGGCCGCATGCTTCGGCATGAGCATCGATCCGATCCGGCGCAACCGCGAGCTGTTCCCGGAGCGGTTTGTCCACGGTGTGCACTGGTTCCGGCTGGAGGGTGACGCGCTGCGCCGCTTCGGGCTGGCCAACCTGCACACTGGTGAGGTGTCACGCAATTTCGGCCGCAGCATGATTGTGTGGACCGAGGCGGGCGCGCAGATGCACGCGGCGTGCTTTGCGCCGGCGCAGGGCAAGGCAGGGTTGGCCGCAGTGGCGGCGTATCTGCGTGGCGAGGCGGCGTCAGTGGTCAGCGAGCCGGTGACGGTTGCTGCGCCTTTGCCTGCGTCATCCGCGCCGTGGCCGGTATCGGCCACCGATCTGGCGGGTGGCAAGCGGGTGCTGCTGAGTTTGAATCGAAACGGGGTAGTGCAGGCGGAGCCGGTGCCAAGCGGGGCATTTCTGCTCACCACGACGGAGCTGGTGCAGCAGATTACCGCGCCAGATTCGCTGTGGTCGCGCGACGAGCTGCGCGCCGTCGGTTTGGCGGTGATGGCACGGCTGGCGCGGTGGGGGTGACCCGCTGCGGCCAACGTTGGTGCTGTTCGTCGCTAAACGGCAAAGCTAAACCCCTGGTTGCGAGAGCGGCCAGGGGTTTTGTTATTGGTTTGCTCGTGCAGCTTCTGACATAGATTGATCATTGATGATCGATCTATGCTCAAGCAAGGCCATGATATACAATGACAATATTGCAATAATTGCAATCAATGATAGCTTTGAAGCTGACGAGAGAGGAGGGAGCCATGAAGCTTGAGGATCGTGTTGTTAAGTCTATCGCCAAGCGAAGCGGTGTCGTCATCCTTCGTTCCGAGCTGGCTTCTTTAGGTAGCTCGGCGCAGCTGGGGAGGGTGCTGGCCAGCCTGGTTGCGCAGGGCAAGCTGGTGCGCGTCAGTAAGGGCGTTTTCGCCAAAACGCGCATTAACCGCTTTACCGGACAGCCCACGCCTGCGGCGACCTTTGAGGATATTGCCGCCGAGACCTTTCGCAAGCTGGGTGTGACGATTGCCCCCAGCCAGCGCATGGCCGAATACAACAGCGGCCAGACGACCCAGATACCGGCGGATGGCTGTGTCAATACTGGCCGGCGCCGTATCTTCCGCAAGATTCAGGTAGGCAACCGCATTGTCCAGTATGAAAAAAATCACAGACGCACAGCGCATTGACATCGAGGACGCCTCCACCGCGGGGCTGCTCGGCCATCTTCCACCCGCCATCGCTGAGAAAGACATTCATGTCACGGACGCGCTGCTTGTTTTGTCCCGCGTTCAGGCTACCCACACTGCCAGGCTGATCGATCCCCGGCAAAATCAGCAGCGGCCTGCTCAGGTGTCTCTCGTCAGCCAGCTTGTCTTCGCCGGTGGTACTTGCCTGTCCAAAGCGCATGGCCTGATCGAGCGCATGTCCGAGGACATCGATATCAAGATCGTGCTGGAGCCGGTTCCTGAGGGCTATACCACTGGCCAGAGCGAACGCACCCGACTGAAAGGTATTCATCAGCAAATCAGTGCAGATTTGCACGCTATCGGCTTTCAGCTGGTGGATAGCCCGGACAACCCCGAGACGCGTGACAATCGACGTTACCATCGCATGGATTTTGCCTACCAGCCGGTGTTTCGTGACATCGCCGGCACGCTGCGGCCAGAGCTGAAAGTCGAGCTGAATCACGGTGCACCGCTGTTGCCGGCAGTGCCGTTGGGTATGGGGTATCTGTTTGATCGGCTGATTGGTCGCGCCGATACCGCGCCATTGACTATCCCATGCGTCAGTGTTGCCGAAACACTTGCCGAAAAAGTGCTGTCCCTGCTGCGGCGCTGCGCCTGGTTCTGGGCTGGCGAGCAGCGCGGCGAGTTCGATCGCACGCTGGTGCGCCATGTTTACGATGTTTGGCGTATTCACACTTTGCAGCCGGCTACGTTGGCCGCAGCGGTTCCAATTTTTGACCAGCTGGTTGGTATGGATGTGGACGCCTACGGCGCCCAGAATTCGGCCTTTGCCGAGCGGCCATACCAGACGCTGCAAGAAGCGCTGCAACGCGCCAGATCTGATCCGGGCTTGCAGCAAGATTTTCAGCAGCGCCTGCTGCCCTTGCTCTATGGCGACTACAAGCCGTCATATCAGGAGTGCTTTGCGGTGTTCCAGCAGGTGGCCGATCAGTTGCTGGCAGCAAGGTAGGCTGCGGCCAACGTTGCGTTGCCATGGCCAGGCTATCGCAGCGGGGCAGGGAGGCCGACTTGAAGGGATGGCGCCACCGATGGGTGGCGCTTTTTTGTGCCTAGCGTTATGCCGAATGGCTTTTGATTTGTGCTCGTGGGACAATGGCAAGCATCTGTCATGGCTGCGCTGGCGCGGCCTTCAATCCTGCCAAGGAGTCTTCCAATGCAAATGCCCGCAGGTGTGCGCCAGGCGGTGGCGCTGATGTGGCTGACGATTTTCATCTCGGCGCTGTCGGCACTGGCCCAGAAGGTGATCGGCCTCACTTCGGTCGTCGAGTTCTCACTGGCGCTGTTTTTCTACGCATTCGTTTGCATGCTGCCGTACAAGGTGGCGAACGGTAGCAATGCTGCCCGCTTCGTCTACCTGGTCATCGTCGTGCTGTCGGTGTTTCTCATGCTAGGCGGCGCGGCCGAGATGCCGGCCATTGACTGGTATGTGTCGTTGTTGGTGATCCCGCTGGATGCCTATGCGGTGTATCGCTTATTCCAGCCCGAAGCGAAGCCTTGGTTCGTGGGACGATAGGCGGTACAATTCGTCCCAGATTGTTTGTCCCGTCCCGGGATGTATATAAAGGAATATTTTCAAGGCTGCCCGGTCTTGTCTTGATGCCTGAGTTTGAGCAGTGATGATGGGCGTCTGAGGAGTGGCTGGCTGTTGAGCCAGTGTCCCATAAGTGTCCCAAAATCAGCCGGTTGCCTTGTGTCAAGCGGGTTCGCGAGTCCCTCCTTTCGCACCACTACATTGCTTCATGGAAAACACTAAACCGCTCAAACCCAAGCACAGCAAAGGTTTCGGCGGTTTTTTGTTTTTACGCGCCTGGATTGGTGCGCACTTGGCCGCAAGCGCGATGCACTGTTCATTTGGTGGCTGCGTGCTATACTCATCCCTTGCTTTTGTCGCCAGAATGCGGGCGAGCGGGGCGGCGCCCTGACTGATCCGCCTTCGGCAATACCTCTGAATTGGTGCAAAAAGCAGATTCAGCCGGTTCTTGTAAAATGTTCCGCCATCTTGCTTTTTGTCTCTGGCTTTAATCTCCCACACCTTTAAATCTAAGGATTGGACATGCAAGTACAATTGGAAACGTTGAGCGGCCTTGAGCGTCGCATGAGCATTGCCTTGCCAATGGCGGCAATCGACGCACAAGTAGCCGAGCGCCTGAAGCGCGTGGCACGCACGGCCAAAATTCAGGGTTTCCGTCCAGGCAAAGCCCCGGCCAAGATCGTTGAAATGAACTATGGCGCGCAGGTTCGTGAAGAAGTGCTGGGCGAGCACGTGCAACAGGGTTTCTACAAGGCTGCCGTCGAGCAAAAGCTGCGCGTAGCCGGTTACCCGCGTTTTGAGTCGGTTGATGCCGCTGGCGACGCCGAGAGCTTCAAGTTTGCCGCTACCTTTGAGGTTTATCCGGAGGTTGCGGTGGGCGAGCTGGGCGGCAAGGACGTCGAAAAGGCGAACACGCCAGTGACCGACGCAGAGATCGACAAGACCATCGACATCCTGCGCAAGCAACGCACCCGCTTCAACCACGTTGAACGTGCGGCAGCCGAAGGCGATCGCGTGATCATCGACTTCAAGGGCAGTATCGACGGCGTGGCCTTCGAAGGCGGCTCCGCTGAAAACTTCCCGTTCATGATCGGTCAAGGCCAAATGCTGGCTGACTTCGAAAACGGCGTAAAAGGCCTGAAGGAAGGCGAAACCGTCAGCGTGACCGTGAACTTCCCTGAGGATTACCATGGCAAGGATGTTGCTGGTAAAACTGCAGTCTTCGACATCACCCTGAAGAGCGTTGCCGAAGCACAACTGCCGGAAGTCAACGAAGAGCTGGCCAAGCAGCTGGGTATTGCCGACGGTGACATCAGCAAAATGCGCGCCGAAATCCGCAAAAATGTGGAGCGTGAAGTCAAACGTCGCCTGACTGCCCGCAACAAGGAAGCGGTAATGCAGGTGCTGCTGGATGCGACCACCATCGAACTGCCGAAGTCGCTGGTTGAGCTGGAGGTTGGCCGCCTGATGGAACAGGCCCGCAAGGACCTGGAACAGCGCGGCATGGCGATGAAAGACATGCCGCTGCCGGCCGACCTGTTCACCCAGCAAGCCGAACGCCGCGTGGCTCTGGGCCTGATCCTGGCGGAAGTGGTGGAAGCCAACAAGCTGGAAGCCAAGCCTGAGCAAGTCAAGGCCATGATCGAAGAGTTCGCCGACAGCTA
>Ga0209211_10001024_pt1 | contig 55080 bp, 43 predicted proteins | sample RifGroA2_FD_183992 | JGI IMG/M metagenome (GOLD analysis project Ga0209211, IMG submission 183992) | Groundwater microbial communities from Rifle, Colorado, USA - Groundwater A2 (SPAdes) (version 2) | ecosystem: Environmental > Aquatic > Deep subsurface > Groundwater | place: Rifle, Colorado... | reverse complement strand
TACCGCGACGGCGCATTGCGCAACGCGCAGGGCGAGGCATTCCAGTTCGAGATGATGCTGGACGATCGCATGCAGGAGCGCGCCTCGGCCCCTTATGCGCGCAATCTGGAAAAGCTCGGCATTGAGATGGATTACCGCATCTACGACGCCGCGCTGTACCAGCGCAAGGCAGAGAATTTCGATTACGACATGGTGTGGGCGCTGATGCCGGGCTCGCAGAGTCCGGGTAATGAACTGTTTGGCTACTTCGGCTCGGATAGCCGCGATCAGCCCGGTTCCGACAACGCGATGGGCGTGGCCGATCCGGTGATCGACGCGTTGCTGGCGCGCATCGTCCAGGCCGAGCGGCGCGACGAACTGGTGACGCTGGTGCGAGTGCTCGACCGTCTGCTGCGCCTGGGTTATTACATCGTGCCGCATTTTTACAGCAACGCGCACCGCGTGTCTTATCGCCATACGCTGGCGCATCCGCAAACGCTGCCCAAGTTCTACCGCATCGAGGACTGGTCGGTGACGACCTGGTGGATGAAGCCATGAGGAGTTTCCGATGATCCATTACGTCGCCAAGCGTTTGCTGCTGATGATTCCCACGCTGCTGGGCATCCTGCTGCTCACCTTCGCGGTGATCCAGTTCGTCCCGGGCGGGCCGGTCGAGCAGATGGTCAGCGAGTTGCGTGGCAAGGGGCACGGCAGTCAGGAGGCGGGCGGGGGCGGACAGAGCATTTACCGCGGCCAGCAGGGGATAGACGCCGAGCGCATGGCCGAGATCAGGGCGCTGTACGGGTTCGACAAGCCCGCGCCGGAGCGTTTCTGGATCATGCTCAAGGGCTATGCCACGCTCGATCTCGGCACCAGTTTCTTCCACCAGAAATCGGTGTGGGAACTGGTGAAGGAAAAGATGCCGGTGTCGGTTTCGCTGGGGCTGTGGACGCTGATCATCACCTATCTGGTGTCGATTCCGGTGGGCATCGCCAAGGCGGTGCGCGACGGCTCGCGCTTCGATACTGCGACCAGTTTCGTGATCCTGAGCGGCTATGCGATTCCCGGCTTCGTGCTGGGCGTGCTGCTGCTGGTGCTGTTCGGCGGCGGCAGCTTCTGGCAATGGTTTCCGCTGCGCGGGCTGACTTCGGATAACTGGGAGCAGCTCTCGCTGGTCGGCAAGGTGACCGATTACCTGTGGCATATCACGCTGCCGGTGTTCGCGCAGGTGGTCGGCAGCTTCGCGGTGATTACGATGCTGACCAAGAACACCTTCATCGAAGAGATACGCAAGCAGTACGTGCTCACCGCGCGTGCCAAGGGACTGCCGGAGCGCACCGTGCTGTATCGCCACATCTTCCGCAACGCCTTGCTGCCGCTGCTGACGGGATTCCCCGCGGCGTTTATCGGCGCATTCTTCACCGGCAGCCTGCTGATCGAGACGCTGTTCTCGCTCGACGGGCTGGGGCTGTTGTCGTACAACGCGATCATGCAGCGCGACTATCCGGTGGTGATGGGCACGCTGTTCATCTTCACTCTCGCCGGGCTGTTCGCCAAGCTGATCTCGGACATCAGCTATGTGCTCGCCGATCCGCGCGTGAAGTTCGAGGGAGTGGCGCAGTGAGCGAAGAAATTGTAGGTCGGGTTTTAACCCGACAGGCTGCCCCTGAACCGAAGGAGGTTGTCGGGTTGAAACCCGACCTACCGTCGCTGTCGCCCAACCAGCAGCGCTGGCGGCGTTTCCGTCAGAACCATCTGGGCTATGTCAGTCTGCTGATTTTCTCCGCGCTGTTCGTGCTCAGTCTGTTCGCCGAGGTGTTGTCCAACGATCGTCCGCTGGTCGCGTCTTACGAAGGAACGCTGTATTTTCCGCTGGTTCGCGATTATCCGGAAACCGCTTTCGGCGGCGACTTCCCGACGCCAACGGACTACCTCGATCCCTTCATCCGCGAACAGTTCTCCCGTCCCGGTAACTGGGCGGTCTATCCGCCGAACCCTTACCGCTATGACACGCTGAATTATTTTGCGTCGCAACCCAATCCGGCGGCGCCGAGCGCGGAGAACTGGCTGGGCACCGACGACCGCGGTCGCGACGTGCTGGCGCGTGCGCTCTACGGCTTCCGCGTATCGGTGCTGTTCGGCATGGCGCTGACCATCATCGGCGTGGTGCTGGGCGTATTGGCCGGCGCGATCCAGGGCTACTTCGGCGGGCGCGTCGATCTATATCTGCAACGATTTTCCGAGATATGGGGTTCGCTGCCCGAGCTCTATCTGTTGCTGATCTTCGCGTCCTTCTTCCAGCCCAGCATCACGCTGCTGCTGATCCTGCTGTCGCTGTTCGGCTGGCTGGCGCTGGCCGATTACGTGCGCGCCGAATTCCTGCGCAACCGCCAGCTCGACTACGTGCGCGCGGCGCGCGCGCTGGGGCTGGGCAACCGCCAGATCATGTGGCGGCATATCCTGCCCAACAGCCTGACGCCGGTGATCACCTTTCTGCCGTTTCGCATGAGTGTTTCCATCACCGCGCTGACCAGCCTCGACTTTCTCGGCCTCGGCGTGCCGCCCTCGACGGCCAGCTTGGGCGAGTTGCTGGCGCAGGGCAAGGACAATCTCGATGCCTGGTGGATAGGGCTCGCCGCATTCGTCGTGCTGTTCGTCACGCTGCTGTTGCTGGTGTTCATCGGCGAAGCGTTGCGCGATGCATTCGACACCCGCAAGTCGGGGAGCGGACGATGACTGACTTACTTGAAGTCCGCAATCTCGGCGTCAGTTTCGGCACACACGCCGATGCACCGCGCGTCGTCGATGGCGTGTCGTTCTCGCTGAAGCAGGGCGAGAAATTTGCGCTGGTCGGCGAATCGGGTTCGGGCAAGAGCGTTACCGCGCTGTCGCTGCTGCGGCTGGTTGCCAATGCGCGTTCCAGCGGCGAGGTGTTGTTCGACGGCGAGAATCTGGTGAGCGCCAGCGAACGGCGGCTGCGCGGCATACGCGGAAAAGACATCGCGATGATATTCCAGGAGCCGATGACCGCGCTCAATCCGCTGATGCGCATCGGCGAGCAGATCGTCGAGGTGCTCTCGCTGCACGAGGGGATGGACTATGCCCCGGCACGCGCACGCGCCATCGAGCTGCTCGGTCACACCGGCATCACCGAGCCGGAACGGCGTTTCGGAAGCTATCCGCATGAACTTTCCGGTGGTCAACGGCAGCGGGCGATGATCGCGATGGCGCTGGCGTGCCGCCCTAAGCTGCTGATCGCCGACGAGCCGACCACCGCGCTGGACGTGACCATCCGCGTGCAGATCATGGAGCTGCTGGACGCCTTGCAGCGCGAATACGGCATGGCGATTCTGCTGATCACACACGACCTCAATCTGGTGCGCCGCTTCGCCGAGCGGGTCGGGGTGATGCAGTCCGGGCGTCTGGTCGAACTGGCCGAGACCGAACAATTATTTACTGCGCCGCAACATCCCTATACCCAACGGCTGCTCGACAGCCGTCCCCGGAAGATGGTGCAGCCGTTGTCGGCGGAGCAGGAATCCGGCGCCGACTTGCTGCGCGGCGATAATCTCCGCGTGGAGTTTTCCTATCCGGTCGGTTGGTTCAGGAAGAAGATATTCACCGCGGTCGACGGCGTCAGCCTGAACCTGAAACGCGGCGAGACGCTGGGCATCGTCGGCGAATCCGGATCCGGAAAATCGACGCTGGCGATGGCGTTGCTGGCCTTGCAGCCGCTCGCTGCCGGCGATTGCGCGTTCGATGGGCAGGCCATGCCGCGCACTCAGTCGGCGCAACTGCGCGCACTGCGCGCCAAGATGCAGGTGGTATTTCAGGATCCCTTCGGCAGCCTGTCGCCGCGTCTCACTATCGAAGAAATCGTCGGCGAGGGACTGGCGTTGCATCAGCCGAACTTGCCGGTCGCCGAGCGTCGCCGGCGCATCGCACAGACGTTGCAGGAAGTCGGATTGGGCACCGAGGTGCTGGTGCGCTATCCGCACGAATTTTCCGGCGGCCAGCGCCAGCGCATCGCGATCGCGCGCGCCATCATTCTCGAACCGCAGCTGCTGGTGCTCGACGAACCGACCAGCGCGCTCGATGCGTCGGTGCAGAAACAGGTGCTGGAGCTGCTCGCCGGCCTGCAAACCAGACACGGTATGAGTTATTTGCTGATCAGTCACGACCTCGAAGTGATCGCCGCAATGTCCCACCGCATCGCCGTGATGCAGGCCGGCCGCATCGTCGAGCAGGGCGAGGCCGAAACCATTATCAATTCTCCGCAACACGACTATACCCGTCAGTTGCTGGCTAGCGTTTCTCCGCAGGACTGACTTTCCTCGGCGATTTTTTCTTGCCGGGCAATTTTCCAATATCCATGGCATGTATGGAACCGGACGCGAATACGCAAAAGCCCGGATTGACGTTCTTGATTTTTAGGAATACAAAGACAATAAGTGGCTTGGTAGTTGCGCAGTATTTAATCGCAGTTCCTATTCATCGTTTAAAGGAGGCAATCATGAACACCAAAGTGGCCAATATCGAAGGCGAAGTCAGCAAGGAAAAACTGATGCAGGATTTGCGTGTCGTGGTGGCTGACGCGGAGGAGTTGTTGCGTGCAACTGCCGGCCAGGCGGGCGACAAAGCCGCCGCGGCTCGCGAGCGTATTCAGGGAAGTCTGGTTGCCGCCAAGGAACGCCTCGTCGCAGCGGAAGAGGCGGTGGTCGAGAAGACCAGGCAGGCTGCCAAGGCGACCGACGAATATGTGCACGAGAACCCATGGAAGGCTGTGGGCATCGCCGCCGGAGTCGGCCTAGTCGTCGGTATGCTGATCTCGCGCGGGCGCTGATCGATGCAGGAAGCCGGTGCAGGTCTGTACGGGTCGGCCAAGCGCCTGCTCAGTACACTGACTTCGATTGTTTCCACCCGGCTGGAGTTGCTGGCGAACGAGTTGCAGGAAGAGCGTCTGCGTTTGACGCAGATGCTCTTCTTTGCTTTGGCTGCCCTGTTCTGTTTCAGCATGGGTGTGCTGCTGCTCACCGTGTTCATCGTGGTGCTGTTCTGGGATAGTCATCGACTCATGGTGCTGGGCGGGCTCAGTACCATCTTCTTCGCATCGGGAGCGCTGCTGGCGATGCTGCTGCGCAGCAAGGCGCTGGCCAAACCCAGACTCTTTTCCGCCAGCTTGGGCGAATTGGCCAAGGACAGGGCGCATCTGGAGGCTGACCATGAATGAGCGGATGCTCGCGGTGATGCAACGTCGCGGTGAGCTATTGACGAAAATCACCTCGCAGCGCGAGCAAGTGGCACAGGCAGGTGCTCGTTGGCAAACCCCGCTGGCTTTGGCAGATCAGGGGCTGGTTGTGTTGCGGTTCTTGCGTTCCAGGCCGGTGTTGGTCGCGGGCGTTGCAGCGCTGCTGGTGTGGCGCAGACGCGGTATGGTCGGTGTGGTAAAGACGGGCTGGCGGGTGTGGAAGGGTTATCGTTACCTGACGGGGCTTGCCGCGAAGCTGTAGATCCGGCTTCAGTTGGGTTGCCTGTCCTGCCGAAACGATCGGGTTTAACCCGAGTTGCAAGCGGCTAACTCGGGCAAGACGGCTCAGTTGTAAGCGACATGAGCTCGCTTTGTAGTTTTTCCGGCAGTCTGTTTCCGGTTGTTGTGGCGCTTCGCCAGTTTGCCTGATTGCTTGGGGGCTTTGCTCAGGCGGCTCTTGCGCGCTGGCGCCTTCACGATGGTGAGCGTCTGTCCGGCCCGGATCATGCTCTTTCCTCCGTTTGAGCGCTTCAGGCTGGCGATACTGACCCGATAACGGCGAGCGATGCTGCCCAGTGTCTCGCCGCTACGCACGGTATGGCGAACGGTGCGAGTGCGATCTGCGTAGGGGCGCAGGTGCATGTTGAATGCCTCGAACTCGCTGTCGGTCTCGCTTTCCTCGCCGTTGATCGGCACCAGCAGGGTCTGGCCGGTGCTGACGTTGGAGCGCCCGGAGAGGCCGTTCACCGACTTGAGCGTTGCGACGGAAAGTCCCAGCTTCGGCGCCAGCCGGTCGAGGCGTTCGCCCTTCTCCGGCTGGTAGGCCTGCCAGCTGACCAGCGGCTTGTCGTAAGCTTCCAGATTGGCGCGGAAAGTCTCTACCTTGTCTATCGGCAGCAGGATCAGGTCGCTGTTTTCGCTCAGAATCACCGGACGGTTGTGCGCCGGGTTGAGCGCGACGAACTCTGCCATCGATATGTCGGCGAGTTGAGCGGCCAGTTTCACGTCGATATGTTTTGCGGTGGCGACCGCGGCGAAATAGGGCTCGTTCTGGATGTCCTGCAACACCAGGCCGAAGCTGGCCGGATTGGCGATGATGTTCTTGACCGCCAGCAGTTTTGGCAGGTAGTTGCGCGTCTCGTCCGGCATCTTCAGGCTGCTGTAGTTCACTGGCAGGCCGCGCTTGCGGTTGCGCGCCTGCGCACGTTGCACCGCGCCTTCGCCCCAGTTGTAGGCGGCCAGCGCCAGCTCCCAGTCGCCGAACATGTCGTGCAGCTTCTGCAGGTAGTCGAGTGCACCGGTGGTTGCGCTGACCACGTCGCGTCGACCGTCGTACCACCAGTTCTGCTGCATGCCGAAGTGCTTGCCGGTGGACGGGATGAACTGCCAGATGCCGGACGCGCTGGCGGTAGAGTAGGCGCCAGGGTTGAACGCGCTTTCGATCATCGGCAGCAGCGCGATCTCGCTAGGCATGCCGCGGCGTTCGACCTCGCCGGTGATGTAGTAAAGGTAACGGCGTGCGCGATCGGTCATGCGGGCGACATAATCAGGGCGCTTCGCATACCATTGTTCGTGTTTTGCGACCAGTGGAGTGTCCAGATCGCGCATGGCGAAGCCGCCGCGGATGCGCGTCCACAGATCGTTCATCGCCAGATCGTCGTCCGGGATCAGTTCCAGCTGGATGTTGCGCGCAGTCGAGAGCGTCAGCGGCGCCGCATTCAGCGATTCGCTGAGCGCGAGCTGTTCTTCGGCGAGGGCGAACGGAGTGAAAGTGACGATGCCAGTGGCGAGCAGTGCAGAAAAAATCAGTCGAATCAATGGCACGGGCATGACTCCGGGAGGTTCAAAATTCCCGGAATGGTAGCCGAGTGCACGAGGCAAGGTCAACCTGAAATGCGTAAACACAACAGGTTAGGTGTGTTCTTTGCCACAGTTACGGAAGATGGACAGTAGGGGCACGGTACGCTGTACCCCTACTTCCGGGGGACGGCCATCTTTGGATATGGATATTTGATAACTTCTTTTAGCTGTTCCAAGGATGGGATGCGGAATTTTGGATCCGGCATGATGCTCGCTCATGCGAGCGAGCTTTCATCGAAATCCAGCCATGGATTACTTAATGATTTCTTTCAACTGCTCCAGAATGGCGGGGTTTTCTAAAGTAGATACGTCCTGGGTGATCTCCTGACCCTGGGCGATGGAACGCAACAGACGGCGCATAATCTTGCCGGAGCGGGTCTTGGGCAGGTTGTCGCCGAAGCGGATTTCGTCCGGTTTGGCGATAGGGCCGATTTCCTTGCCGACCCAGTTGCGCAACGTTTCGACGATTTCCTTTGCCTTGGCGGCATCGGCAGGGCGTGCGCTCTTCAGCACCACGAATGCGACCACCGACTCGCCCTTGATCTCGTGCGGACGGCCGACCACAGCGGCTTCGGCCACCAGCGGGTTGGCGACCAGTGCGGATTCGATTTCCATCGTGCCCAGACGATGACCGGAAACTTTCAGTACGTCGTCGTTGCGGCCCATGATCCAGATGTAGTTATCTTCGTCGCGGTGGGCGGAGTCGCCGGCCAGGTAGTAGCCGTGCAGTTCCTCCGGGAAATAGCCGTGCTTGAAGCGCTCCGGGTCGCCCCAGATGGTGCGGATCTGCGACGGGAAGGGCTTCTTGATGACCAGCGAGCCGCCGTGCTGTCCTTCGACATCGTGGCCGAGCTCGTCCACGACTGCGACTTCGATGCCCGGGATGGGCAGTGTGCAGGAGCCGGGCTTCAGTGCTTCGACGCCGGGCAGCGGCGCGATCATGTGGCAGCCGGTCTCGGTCTGCCACCAGGTGTCGACGATAGGGCAGCGAGCCTGGCCGACTTCGTTGTAGTACCACATCCATGCTTCCGGATTGATCGGTTCGCCGACGCTGCCCAGCAGGCGCAGGCTGGACAGGTCGTATTGCTTCGGCAGGTCGCCGCCCAGCTTGATCAGCGAGCGGATTGCGGTCGGCGCGGTGTAGAAGGTGGTGACCTTGTGGTCCTGGATCATTTTCCAGAAGCGACCGGCATCCGGATAGGTTGGAATGCCCTCGAAGATCACTTCGGTCGCGCCCATCGCCAACGGGCCGTAGGCGACATAGCTGTGGCCGGTGATCCAGCCCACGTCGGCGGTGCACCAGAATACGTCGCTGTCCTTGTAGTCGAACACCCACTGCATCGTCAGCATGGTGCCCAGCAGATAGCCTCCGCTGGAGTGCTGCACGCCCTTGGGTTTGCCGGTGGAGCCGGAGGTGTAGAGGATGAACAGAGGATGTTCGGCATCCACCCATTCCGGTTCGCAAGTCGCGGCCTGGTTGGCGATGACATCGTGCCACCAGACATCGCGTGCGTCATTGAATTGCATTGCGTCGCCGACGCGCTGATAAATGATGACGCTCTTGATGCATTCGGTCCCTTCCAGCGCCAGAGCCTCGTCGACGATATTTTTCAGCGGCATGGCCTTGCCGCCGCGCATCTGGCCGTCGGCGGTAATCACGGCGCAGGCTTGTGCATCGACGATGCGCTCGTGCAGGCTCTTGGAGGAGAAGCCGCCGAACACCACCGAATGGATCGCGCCGATGCGGGCGCAGGCTTGCATCGCCACCACGGCTTCGATGCTCATCGGCAGATAGATGACGACGCGGTCACCCTTCTTGATCCCGCGCGACCTCAGGCCATTGGCGAACTGGCAGACGCGGGCATGCAGGTCGCGGTAAGTTGCCTTGGTGATCTTGCCGTCGTCGGCTTCGAAGATGATCGCGGTCTTTTCCGGTTGAATTTCGAGATGCTTGTCCAGGCAGTTGTAGGAGACGTTCAACTGACCGTCTTCGAACCACTTGTAGAATGGGGCGTTGCTGTCGTTTAGCGATTTGGTGAACGGTTGCTTCCAGACGATGTTTTCGCGCGCCAGTCGAGCCCAGTAGCCCTGATAGTCGCGTTCGGCTTCGTCGCACAGAGCTTTATAACCTTCCATGCCGGAGACGTTGGCCTGTTTGACGAATTCGTCGGAGGGCGGGAATACGCGGGTTTCATTCAATACGGACTGGATGTTGGACATACTGATCTCCTGAGCAAAGTGATTAATCGTCGTGACTGTTGCGACCCTGATGGGGTCGAAAATCATCTTCCGGCTAATGTAGGTTTTTTTTGCTCATGATGTCAATAATCGGCGCTAAATATTCGCAAAATATGGCTAATTTACGGCATTTACGTAAGATTTGCGTAAGAATTCATTGTGTTTGAGACTCGCGAATGAGATATGTGTTTTTGGTTGTCAGGCAGCGACTCGGTTTTGAGGGGCGGAGGTTTTGCAGTACAATTGCGCCCCATGACTAAGTACATATTTATTACCGGCGGCGTCGTCTCTTCCCTTGGGAAGGGCATCGCTGCCGCTTCGCTTGCGGCCATTCTGGAGTCGCGCGGGCTCAAAGTGACGATGTTGAAGCTCGATCCCTATATCAACGTCGATCCGGGCACGATGAGTCCGTTCCAGCACGGCGAGGTGTTTGTCACCGAAGACGGCGCGGAGACCGATCTGGATCTGGGGCACTACGAGCGCTTCATCTCGGCCAAGATGCGCAAGGCCAACAACTTCACCACCGGCCAGATATACGAGAGCGTGATCCGCAAGGAGCGTCGCGGCGAATATCTGGGCAAAACGGTGCAGGTGATTCCGCATATTACCAACGAGATACAAGCCTTCGTCGAACGCGGCGCGGCCGCGTCGCTTGACGGCAAGGCCGATGTGGCTATCGTCGAGATCGGCGGTACGGTGGGCGACATCGAATCGCTGCCGTTCCTCGAGGCTGCGCGCCAGATGGGTCTGCGCATGGGGCGCAATCAGGTTGCCTATGTGCACCTGACGCTGGTGCCCTATATCGCTACCGCGGGTGAGTTGAAGACCAAGCCGACCCAGCACAGTGTGCAGAAGCTGCGCGAGATCGGTATCTTCCCGACCGCACTGGTATGCCGCGCCGATCGTCCGATTCCCGACGACGAGCGCGCCAAGATTTCGCTGTTCGCCAATGTGCGCGAAGAAGGTGTGATCTCGATGTGGGACGTCGACAGTATCTACAAGATTCCGCAAGTGCTGCACGAGCAGGGGCTGGATCGCATCGTTTGCGAAGAATTGGCGTTGACGCCGCCCCCTGCCGATCTGTCGGTATGGAACAAGCTCATCGTCGCGCAGGAAAATCCGCAGCACCAGATCACCATCGGCATGGTCGGCAAGTATGTCGACCTGACGGAGTCGTACAAGTCGCTGATCGAGGCGCTGCGCCATGCCGGCATTCATACTTCGACCAAGGTCAACATCGAATATATCGATTCGGAAGATATCGAGACATCCGGCATTCAGGGTTTGACGCATTTCGACGCGATCCTGGTTCCGGGCGGCTTCGGCAAGCGCGGCACCGAAGGCAAGATCGCGGCGATCCGCTATGCGCGCGAGAACAAGATCCCTTACCTCGGCATCTGTCTCGGCATGCAGCTGGCGGTGATCGAATATGCGCGTCATGTCGCGGGCATGACGGATGCGAACAGCACCGAGTTCGATCTGGAATCCGAGCATCCGGTCGTCGCATTGATTACCGAATGGCTGGATCGCGACGGCAAGGTTGCCACGCGCAGCGTAGATTCCGACCTCGGCGGTACGATGCGCCTCGGTTCGCAGCGCTGCCCGGTCAAGTCCGGCACGCTGGCGCAACGCATTTACGGCGACGAAGTGAACGAGCGTCACCGTCATCGCTACGAGGTGAACAACCATTATGTTCCGCTGCTGGAACAGGCCGGTCTGGTGATTTCCGCGCGCACACCTTCCGAGGATCTGCCGGAGATGATGGAGCTGCCGCAGTCCACGCATCCGTGGTTCGTCGGAGTGCAGTTCCACCCTGAGTTCACTTCGACGCCGCGCGACGGTCATCCGCTGTTCAAGGCCTTTGTCGAGGCTGCTTTGCATCGCAAGGAGTCGGTATGAAACTGTGCGGATTCGAAGCGGGGCTGGATCAGCCGCTGTTCCTGATCGCCGGTCCCTGCGTGATCGAGTCGGAGCAGATGGCGATCGACACCGCCGGTGCGCTGAAAGAAATCTGTAACGAGTTGAACTTACACTTCATCTACAAGTCTTCGTACGACAAAGCCAATCGCAGTTCCGGCAAGTCGTTCCGCGGTTTCGGGTTGGATGCGGGACTGAAAATTCTCAGCGAGGTAAAGTCGCAACTCGGCCTGCCGGTGCTGACCGACGTGCATAGCATCGAAGAAATAGCACCAGTCGCGGCAGTGGTGGATGTGTTGCAGACGCCAGCGTTCCTGTGCCGTCAGACGGATTTCATCCACGCGGTCGCAAAATGCGGCAAGCCGGTGAACATCAAGAAGGGCCAGTTCCTGTCGCCGTGGGATATGCAGAACGTGGTGGAGAAGGCGCGCGACGCCAGCGGATCGGACAACATCATGGTGTGCGAACGCGGTGCGTCGTTCGGCTACAACAACCTGGTGTCGGACATGCGTTCGCTGGCGGTGATGCGCAATACCGGCTGCCCGGTGGTGTTCGATGCGACGCATTCAGTGCAGTTGCCGGGCGGGCAGGGCAATGTTTCCGGCGGTCAGCGCGAGTTCGTGCCGGTGCTGGCGCGCGCGGCGGTGGCGGCGGGTGTTTCCGGCCTGTTCATGGAGACGCACCCGAATCCGTCCAAGGCGCTGTCGGATGGACCGAATGCTTTTCCGCTGGGACATCTGAAGGCATTGTTGAAGACACTGATGGTGCTCGACGCAGCCGTCAAGCAGCAAGGTTTGATCGAAGAAACAATCGATTTGAGAAACGTGTAGGCCGGGCTCTGCCCGGCATGGCGGGCAAAGCCCGCCCTACGAAATTTTTATGGAAGGAAAATAATATGAGTGCAATCGTTGATGTAATCGCCCGTGAGATTCTGGATTCGCGCGGCAACCCGACCGTAGAGGCGGACGTGCTGCTGGAGTCCGGCGTGATGGGACGCGCCGCCGTGCCGTCCGGCGCATCCACCGGCACCAGAGAGGCCGTGGAACTGCGCGATGGCGACAAGTCGCGTTACTTGGGCAAGGGCGTGCTGAAGGCAGTGGAATACGTGAATACCGAGATCGCCGAAGCGATCATCGGCCTAGATGCCTCCGAGCAGGCTTTCATCGACCAGACCATGATCGATCTGGACGGCACCGAGAACAAATCCCGCCTGGGTGCGAACGCGATCCTCGCGGTGTCTATCGCGGTTGCGAAAGCTGCAGCCGAAGAATCTGGCCTGCCGTTGTACCGCTACTTCGGCGGCGCGGCGCGCATGCAGATGCCGGTGCCGATGATGAACGTCATCAATGGTGGCGCGCATGCCACCGGCGGTGCCGACATGCAGGAATTCATGATCGTCCCCGTGGGCGCGCCTAGCTTCCGCGAAGCGCTGCGTTACGGCGCCGAAGTATTTCATGCGCTGAAATCGGTCTTGCACCATCGCGGCCTGCCGACCACCGTCGGCGACGAAGGCGGTTTCGCACCGGCGCTGGGCTCCAACGAGGGCGCGCTGAAGGTCATCGTCGAGGCCATCGAGGCTGCCGGTTTCGTGCCGGGCGCGGACGTGGCGATTGCGATGGATCCTGCATCCTCCGAGTTCTACAAGGACGGCATGTACCACCTGAAGGCGGACGGCCTGACGCTGACTTCCGCGCAAATGGTCGATCTGTATGCCTCCTGGGCGGACAAGTACCCCATCGTCAGCATCGAAGACGGTCTGGCCGAGAACGATTGGGAAGGCTGGAAGCTGTTGACCGAGCGTCTGGGCAAGACCCTGCAACTGGTCGGCGACGACATCTTCGTCACCAACACCAAGATCCTCAAGGAAGGCATCAAGCAGGGCATCGCGAACTCCATCCTGATTAAGGTGAATCAGATCGGTACGCTGACCGAGACCTTCGCCGCGATCGAGATGGCCAAGCGCGCCGGCTACACTGCCGTGATGTCGCACCGTTCCGGTGAGACCGAAGACTCCACCATCGCCGATCTGGCCGTGGGCACCAACGTGATGCAGATCAAGACCGGTTCGCTGTCGCGTTCCGACCGCATGGCGAAGTACAACCAGTTGCTGCGCATCGAAGAAGATCTGGGCGATTGCGCATCCTACCCGGGACGCGAGGCTTACTACCAGCTGGGCTGATGTGCGCGCAGTCACACTGATACTGGCTGCCCTGCTGCTCTTGTTGCAGTACCCGCTGTGGCTGGGCAAGGGCAGTTGGTTGAAGGTGTGGGACCTCAACCGCCAGGTTGAGGAGCAACAGCAGATCAATCAGCAAACGCAGACGCGCAACGCGCTGCTGGACGCCGAGGTGCGCGACCTCAAACAGGGCACCGAAGCCATCGAAGAGCGCGCACGCAGCGAGCTCGGCATGATTAAGCGCGACGAGGTATTCTTCCAGTTCATCGGCAATCCGCCAGTGTCGTCGGTTGCACCGGCGACCGCAGCCAAGCATTAATCGCGCGGCATTCGTGGACAACTCGCTAAAATCATTTCAGTCGGTGTAGGGATATGTCTCGCCGATTCAGGAAACTCACTCCATTCAGTCAGCAATCTCGCCGCCGGCAAAGAGCTGCGTATATCGAACTGAAAAACAACATCCGCCGTGCGTCCGCCATCCTCGGCGGAGCGTTTCATACGCACGATTTTCTGCATGGGCAGAACGGTTGGGCGGATGTTTACTTTTCAGGATGCAAGGCTCCCGTGTTTTATAACGCCGCATTGCAAACCACGCGCACCGCATTCAAAGACGCCGTGTGGGATGCGGCTTGGGAACGTTCTTATGCGCTCGCAGCGGATATCGAACCCAGCCTGCTCGACCGAATGGTAAAAGACCCGGTCTCGGGAAACTATGTCGTTCCCGAGCGCGAACCCGTGCGCTACCCGGCCTTGTCCGGTCTGACGCGCATGGAGTGGGTGCAAGCCCAACTGCCTCTGATCGCCGACGAAGGAACGATACAGGTGTATGAGGAATGGACGCTGCACCGTGATTATTCTTATGGCATCGGGCTGCATGCCACGCTGGATGTGCCTTATCTCACCATTGCGGCAATCAACAGTTTCATCGAGCGCTTTCTTGCTGACGAATCGGGCCATAGGGCAAAGCATCCATGCAAGTACACTCATGCCGATATCGAGCATTGGGGGCTGGAATCGAACGCCTTGATCGAGCCTTGGGAGTGGGGCGGCATCGAGCCTGAAGACGACAAAACATGAGCCTCGACTACGCCACCCTGGAATCCCTGCGCCGCAGCCATCCCGCATGGCGCTTGCTGTTGGCGGACCATGCGCCGCTGGTGGCGAGTTTTCTGCACCGGGTGTTCGTCCTGCCCAATGTGCGCATGATGGCGCAAGCGGAATTAATTTCGAAGCTGGAAGACGAGTTGTTTCATTTGCGCGAATTGCAGGGAGACGGCGCATTCCCCAAGTCGGCGGCGGCATACCTCGACGACTGGACGCAGGAGGCTCGCGGCTGGCTGCGCAAGTACTATCCGCCGGGATCGGACGAAGCGCACTTCGACCTGACCCCGTCCACCGAGAAAGCCATCGCATGGCTGGATAGCCTCACCCAGCGATCCTTCGTCGGCACCGAATCGCGCTTGATGACGGTGTTCGAACTGCTCAGGCAAATGGTGGAAGGCAGCGAGACCGATCCCGATGCGCGCATCCGCGAACTGGAGAAACGCAAGGCGGAAATCGACGCCGAGATCGCGCGCATCCGTGACGGCAAACTTGCCGTGCTCGACGAAACGGCGTTGAAGGATCGCTTCCAGCAAGTGTCCGCCACCGCGCGTGACTTGTTGTCCGACTTCCGCGAAGTCGAACAAAACTTCCGCCTGCTGGATCGCAACACCCGCGAGCGCATCGCTTTATGGGACGGGGCCAAGGGAAAATTGCTGGAGTCGATCTTCGGCGAGCGCGATGCGATTGCCGATTCCGATCAGGGCAAAAGCTTCCGCGCCTTCTGGGATTTTCTGATGTCGCCGGATCGGCAAGAAGAATTGTCCGCCTTGCTCAAGGCCGTGTTCGAGCTGCAAGCGGTGCGCGCGCTGGAACCCGATGCGCGCCTGAAACGGGTGCATTACGACTGGCTGGAAGCGGGCGAACACACGCAGCGCACCGTGTCGCTGCTGTCGCAGCAGTTGCGCCGCTTCCTCGACGACCAGGTCTGGCTGGAAAATCGCCGCATCATGGAGATCATCCACCATATCGAGGCCCGTGCCCTGTCCCTGCGCGAAGACATGCCGAAAGACGCCGCATTCATGGAGATGGACGATGTCGCCCCCGGCATCGAACTGCCCATGGAACGCCCGCTGTTTTCGGTGCTGACCAAACCCGTACTCACCGATCGAATCGCGGAAGAGGATGACGCCCATGTCGCAGCGGATGCGTTGTTTGGCCATGTAGTCGTGGACAAGGCGCAACTCGCCGCACAAGTGCGCCATGCCTTGCAGACACGGCAACAGGTGACGCTGGAAGAGCTGCTGACGGAATTCCCGCTGGAACACGGGCTGGCGGAACTGGTGGCCTACCTCGCACTGGCCAGCGAAGACAGCAAGGCCTTGTTCGATGACGTCAATTGCGATGTTGTGCGCTGGGTCGATGGCGGCGGTGTGAGTAGGAGCGCAAGCTTGCCGCGAGTGATATTCAGTCGGTGAAATTGCATGGAAATCTGATTTGCTGTAGCGCTGTTGTGCTACAGTATGGCGCATATTTTTTACCCTTGGAGGCAGCCATGTCTACGACGACCATACGCCTGCCGGAAGACCTGAAGGCCCGCGTTGCGGCGGCGGCGAAACGTGCCGGCACGAGTACGCACGGCTTCATTCTCGAGGCCATTGCGGAAAAGGCCAAGCAGGATGAGTTGCGAGCAGATTTCGATGCGGTTGCTGAGGATCGCTATGCCGGTATTGTTTCCTCCGGGGAAACAATACCGTGGGAGGAAATGCGCGGTTATCTGGAAGAACGTCTTGCCGGAAAAAAAGCAAATCGCCCGCAGGCTCGCAAACTGGCACGCTGAAAATGTCGCGCATCGAATTGGCTGCGGAGGTGGGAGATGATTTCGACCGCATCCTCGCTCACCTTGCTCAATATCAGGTTGAAAATCCTGCGTTGCGCATACGGGAGATCATCGAGGCTATCAATGTGCTGGAGCACAATCCCCTGATCGGTCGTCCCGCGAATAATGACAAGCGAGAGCTGGTGATCGGGCGCAGCTCGCACGGCTATGTGGCCTTGTACCGTTACATTGTCGAAATCGACACTGTCTTTGTTCTTGCCGTGCGCAGCCAGCAGGAAGCCGGTTGCGCGCAATGAGTTGCGGCCGGTTATCGAGTTGGGACGGAATCAAAGTGAGTGCGACATCAATTGGCTGGAAGTGAAAGAGATTCATGCAGAACAACGAAGTCGAAGGTCAGGAATTTTCCCGCGTATTGATCGCGCTGATGAAGGGCGTCGTGTACCGCGACACCGATACGGACATCTGGCAGGCGTTGCTCGGTTTGCAGGCGCGGGTGCGCGACTATCTGGCGGTGGTGGGGCTGGAGCTGATGCTGGACGAGGCGGAAGGATACGCGTGGTTGCGCACGCTGCCCGCTCCCGATGAAGGCGCGGCGCTGCCGCGTCTGGTGGCGAAGCGGGCCTTGTCGTTTCCGGTGAGTCTGTTGCTGGCATTGCTGCGCAAGAAAATGGCCGAGTTCGATGCCGGCGGCGAGGATACGCGGCTGATTCTTGCGCGCGACGAAGTGGTCGATATGGTCAGGCTGTTTTTGCCCGCCGGCGTCAACGAGGCGCGCATCGTGGATCAAATCGACACCCATCTGAACAAGATCATCGAGCTGGGTTTCGCGCGCCGCATGCGCGGACAGCCCCATCTCATCGAGGTGCGCCGCATCCTGAAAGCCTTCGTCGATGCGCAGTGGCTGAACGAATTCGACCAGCGGCTGGCGACTTATTGCATCGATGTGCTGGGCGCGAATGGAGAGCAGGCATGAACGGCGAGGCAAGCGGCATGCTGGACTTCTCCGGGCAGGAAGCGCGCAGCGGCTTCCGCCTCCATCGTCTGGAGGTGTTTAACTGGGGGACGTTCAACGGCAAGGTGCGGACGTTGCAGGCGGGCGGCGATAACGCCCTGCTCACGGGCGACATCGGCTCGGGCAAATCCACGCTGGTGGATGCGGTGACCACGCTGCTGGTACCGTCCAGCCGCGTCGCCTACAACAAGGCGGCGGGTGCGGAATCGCGGGAGCGGACCTTGCGTTCCTATGTACTGGGGCATTACAAATCCGAACGTAGCGAGACCGGCGGGACCGCCAAGCCGGTGCCGTTGCGCGGCGAAAACAGCTATTCGGCGATACTCGGGGTATTCCAGAACGAAGGATTCGGGCTCAGCGTCACGCTGGCGCAGGTGTTTTTCTGGGCGAAAAACACGCAGGGGCAGCCAGAACGCTTTTATCTGGTGGCCGACCGGGCGATGTCCATCGCCGCCGATTTCACCGGATTCGGGACGGATATCAATGGCCTGAAAAAGCGCTTGCGCGCGATGCCCGGCGTGGAGTTGTTCGAAACCTTCCCGTCCTATGCGGCAGCTTTTCGCCGCCGTTTCGGCATCGAAAACGATCAGGCGCTGGAGCTGTTTCACCAGACGGTGTCGATGAAATCGGTGGGCAGCCTCACCGACTTTGTGCGCGAGCACATGCTGGAGGCCTTCGATGTGGAGACGCGCATCGCGGCGCTGATCCATCACTTCGACGATCTGAGCCGCGCGCACGAGGCGGTGCTCAAGACCAAGGATCAGGTCGCGCGCCTCACGCCGCTGGTTGCCGATTGCGCGCGTTTCGACGAGCTGTCCGCGCAGATCGGCGACTGGCGTCTCTGCCGCGAGGCGCTGAAACCCTATTTCTCCTCGCTCAAAGCCGGGCTGCTGGAAAAGCGTCTGCTCAACCTGAACGAAGAAGCGGAGCGCCTGAACGGCAGAATCCGGGCATTGAGCACAGCCCGTAGCGCACAGCAGGGCGAGCGCGACGACCTCAAGCGCGCCATCGCCGAAAACGGCGGCGACCGCATCGAACGCATCTCGGCGGACATCAAAGCCAAGGAGCAGGAAAAGACCGGCAAGCTGGCCCGCGCCGAGCGCTATGCGGCGTTGGCGCAGTGTCTGGAAATTGTTCCCGCGAACGATGTGGACGGCTTCGTCGGCAACCGCCATCGTCTCGCCGAATTGCGCGAGGCCTGCCAGACGCAAGATGCCGAACTGCAAAACCGGCAAACCGAGGCAGGCGTCGATCTGCGTACTCTCAAGCAGGAATATGAAGCGTTAACAGCGGAACTCGTCTCCCTCAGGAAGCGACGCAGCAATATTCCGGAGGCGCAGATCGCCATCCGGCGCATGCTTTGCGCGGCGCTCGGCGTGGCGGAAGAAACCATGCCTTTCGCCGGCGAACTGATCCAGGTGCGCGCCGAGGATGCGGCGTGGGAAGGCGCCGCCGAGCGGCTGTTGCATAACTTCGGCGTGTCCTTGCTGGTTCCGGAAAAACATTACGCCGAGGTGGCGGCCTGGGTCGATCAAACGCATTTGCGGGGACGGCTGGTCTATTACCGCGTGCGGGAGGCCAAGGTGGAAGAGTGCGCCGCCGCGCATCCCGATTCGCTGGCGCGCAAACTCGCGGTCAAGCCCGATTCGGCTTTTTACGGCTGGCTGGAGGGCGAACTGTCGCGCCGTTTCGACTACGTCTGTTGCGAGACCATGGAACAGTTCCGCCGCGAGCGTCAGGCCATCACCCGCGCCGGACAGGTCAAGGCGGGCGCGGATCGCCACGAGAAGGACGACCGCCATCGCCTCGACGACCGCAGCCGCTATGTGCTGGGCTGGAGCAACGAAGGCAAGATCGCGGCGCTGGAAAAACAGGCGCAGGGGCTGGAAGCTCGCATGCAGTCGCTTGCCGCCGACATCGGCAAGACGATGGAAGCGCGGAACGCGCTGGCCGAGCGTCTGCAATGGCTGGCCCAGATCGGCGAATACACCGACTTCGGCGAACTGGACTGGCAGCCGCTCGCACGCGCCATCGCCGCGCTGGAGGCCGAAAGGAAAACGCTGGAAGCCGCCTCCGACATGCTGCAAACCCTGGCCGCCCAGCTCAGGGCGCTGGAAGTCAAACTCCAGCAGACCGAGAACGAGCTGGGCGAGCGCAACAAGGAACTGGCCCGCAACGAAGAGAAACGGGAACAGGCCGACGCCTTGCTCGCCGAGTGCCAAGCGGCGGTCGCCGAGTTCGACGCCGTTCAACGAGAAGACAGGTTCGCGCAACTGGCCGGCTTGCGCGCCGAGGCCTTGGGTGAACATAGTCTGGCCGTGGAATCCTGCGACAACCGCGAGCATGACATGCGCAAATGGTTGCAGGACAAAATCGACGCGGAAGACAAAAAACTCAAGCGCCTGCAAGAGGGCATCGTCAAGGCGATGCAGGAATACCGCAACAAATATCCGCTGGAGACTAAGGACGCGGATGCCAGCGTGGACGCCGCCCACGAATACCGCGACATGCTGGTGCAACTGCAAGCCGACGACTTGCCGCGTTTCGAGGCGCGTTTCAAGGAGCTACTGAACGAGAACACCATACGCGAGATCGCCAACTTCCAGTCCCAGTTGCGACGGGAACGGGAGACCATACAAGAGCGCATCGAACGCATCAACGCCTCGCTCGCCCAGATCGATTACAACCCGAATCGCTACATCCTGCTGGAGGCGCAGACCAGCGCGGACATGGAGATACGCGACTTCCAGCAGGAGTTGAAGGCGTGCACCGACGACACCCTGACGGGTTCGCAGGACGCGCAGTATTCCGAAGCGAAATTCCTGCAAGTGAAGAAAATCATCGAGCGCTTTCGCGGTCGCGAAGGCAGCGCGGAGCCCGACCGGCGCTGGACGCGCAAGGTCACCGACGTGCGGCAGTGGTTCGCGTTCTCGGCGTCCGAGCGCTGGCGCGAAGACGACAGCGAGCACGAGCACTACAGCGATTCCGGTGGCAAGTCCGGCGGGCAGAAAGAGAAACTCGCCTACACCATACTGGCCGCCAGCCTCGCCTACCAATTCGGCCTGGAGTGGGGCGCGGCACGCTCGCGCAGCTTCCGCTTCGTGGTGATCGACGAAGCCTTCGGGCGCGGCTCGGACGAGTCGGCGCGCTTCGGTCTGGAACTGTTCAAACGGCTTAACCTGCAACTGCTGATCGTCACGCCTTTGCAAAAAATCCACATCATCGAACCCTATGTCTCCAGCGTCGGCTTCGTCCACAACGAAAACGGCATGGATTCGCAATTGCGCAACCTCACCATCGCCGAATACCGTGCCGAGCGGGATGCGAGGCGGGCATGAGTGTGCTTATGAATCCTGATACGCTATTAGTCTGTCATTCCGGCGAAAGCCGGAATGACGCAGTTTCGTGCTAACGGATTATTTGGGATGAATACCTGGTCCACACCCGACGACATCCGCAACCGCGTGCGCCGCGACTGGGACAATGGCCGCATCCTCGCCGCGATGCTGGAGGGCGAGCCGGTGTTTCCGTTGCGCATTCCCTTGAAGAAGCCCGATTCACAAGCGCTCGCCGAACACTACGACGCGGCGCGGCAGTGGATAGCCGGGCTGAATGCGGCGACCGGTTGTCGGTTGGAATGGCGCGAATTCAACCATCGCCAACTGGGGCGCAACCGCATCCCCGTGGCCGCGATCGTGGAGAGTGAACGCGACGGTCTGGCGCTGATCGGCAAGCAGCGCGACGCGGCCCGCTTCAGGGCATTGGCCTCGACTGTTACGGCGGCATATCCCGCGCTCGTTCCGTGGCTGAAGAAACGGCCGCTTACGGCGCTCGAACAAGCCGACAACTGGCCGCGCTTGCTCGCCGTACTGGACTGGGCATCGGCCCATCCCCGTCCCGGCGTTTACCTGCGCCAGATTGATGCTGCGGGCGTGGACACCAAGTTCATCGAGCGTAACCGGGGCCTGCTGGGCGAATTGCTGGATTGCGTGCTTGCCCCGGATGCAATCGATAGCCAGGCTACCGGTGTGATCGGCTTCGAGCGGCGCTATGGCTTCAAGTCCAAACCGGTGCAGATACGCTTCCGTTTTCTGGATCGAAAATTGCGCGTACAGGGGCTGTCCGATCTCGTCGCGACCAGCGACGAATTCGCCCGGCTGGCGCTGCCGGTCGAACGGGTGTTCATTACCGAAAACGAGATCAACTTCCTCGCATTCCCCGAGGTGGCGGACAGTCTGGTGCTATTCGGCTCGGGCTACGGCTTCGATGCGCTGGCGCAGGCCGAATGGCTGCGCGACAGGGAAATTTACTATTGGGGCGACATCGACACCCACGGCTACGCCATTCTCGATCAATTGCGCAGCAAGTTCCCGGCGGCGCATTCCTTGCTGATGGATAGAGCGACCTTGCTGGAACATACGCACTTCTGGGGCAGCGAAGATCGCCCGACCTCCCGCGAACTGGAACGCCTGTGGCCAGACGAAGCGGCGCTTTACGACGACTTGCGCTACGATCGCATCGCTCCCGCCTTGCGTCTGGAGCAGGAGCGCATCGGCTTTGCGTGGATCAATATCGAGCTTGAGAAGGCTGGACTGAAATGACAACAACATCCCCGCAACAAGTTCTTCACGACGTATTCGGTTATGCATCCTTCCGCGGTGCGCAGCAGGCTATCGTCGAGCATGTCGTAGCGGGCGGCGATGCGCTGGTGCTGATGCCGACAGGCGGCGGCAAGTCCTTGTGTTACCAGATCCCGGCGTTGCTGCGTCCCGGCGTCGGCATCGTCGTATCGCCGCTGATCGCGCTGATGCAGGACCAGGTGGATGCGCTGAAGCAGCTTGGCGTGTCTGCCGCTTTCCTGAATTCCAGTCTCGATGCCGATGCGGCGCGCGAGGTGTACCGGCAGATCAATCGCGGCGAGCTGAAGCTGTTGTATGTCGCGCCGGAACGGCTGATGACGGAAGGGTTTCTGAGCTTGCTGGAACGTCTGGACGAGGAGAACGGCATCGCCCTCTTCGCCATCGACGAAGCCCATTGCGTCTCGCAATGGGGGCACGACTTCCGTCCCGAATACCGCGCGTTGACGGTGTTGCACGAGCGCTTTCCTTCGGTGCCGCGCATTGCGCTGACCGCGACCGCCGATGCGCCGACGCGGCGCGAAATCGTCGAGCGCTTGTCGCTGGAACAGGCCCAGCAATTCGTCTCCAGCTTCGACCGCCCCAACATCCGTTATCGCGTCGCGCTGAAGAACAACGCGCGCCAGCAGTTGCTGTCCTTCCTCGAAACCGAACATCCGGGCGATGCGGGCATTGTGTATTGCCTGTCGCGCAAGAAGGTCGATGAGACCGCCGCCTGGCTGAAGGAGCAGGGCTGGGATGCCTTGCCGTATCACGCCGGACTCGATGCCTCGACGCGCAACAGGAATCAACAGCGCTTCCTGCGCGAAGAGGGTGTCGTCATGGTCGCCACGGTCGCGTTCGGCATGGGCATAGACAAGCCCAACGTGCGTTTCGTCGCCCACCTGGACCTGCCCAAGAGCATGGAAGGCTATTATCAGGAGACAGGCCGCGCCGGGCGCGACGGCCTGCCGGCGAATGCGTGGATGGCTTATGGGCTGGGCGATGTCGTGTCGATGCGCCAGATGCTGCTGTCCGGCGATGCGCCGGAAGAGCGCAAGCGCGTCGAGTTGCAGAAGCTCGATGCGTTACTGGGCTTCTGTGAAGCCACCGAGTGCCGCCACCAGACCATCCTGCGCTACTTCGGCGAGGAGCATCCCGGCGATTGCGCCCAGTGCGACAACTGCCTGGAACCGGTGGACACCTGGGACGCTACGCAGGCCGCGCAGATGGCGCTGTCCTGCGTGTATCGCACCGGCCAGCGCTTCGGCGTCGCGCATCTGGTCGACGTGCTGCTGGGCAAGGCCACGCCCAAGGTCGAGCAGTTCGGCCACCAGCAGCTCTCCACCTTCGGCATCGGCAACGCACTGGCGCAAGCGCAATGGAGCAGCGTCTATCGCCAGCTGGTCGCAGCCGGATACATCAACGTGGACATGGAAGCCTACGGCGGATTGAAACTCGCCGAGGCGTCGCGCCCGGTGCTGAAAGGCTTGCAGGAAGTGTGGCTGCGCCGCGACGCCGACCCGGTGAAGCGCAAGGCACAGCGCACCGAGCGCAACGCGAAGTCGCGCGAGCCCTTTGCCGGCGCGAACGACGATCCCTTGTGGCAGGCGCTCAGGGCCAAGCGCACGGAGCTCGCCCGCGAACAGGGCGTGCCGCCCTATGTGATCTTCCACGACAGCACGCTGCTGGAAATTCTCAACCGACGACCGCAAACGCTGGACGAAATGGGGCAGATCGGCGGCGTGGGACAGGCCAAGCTGGCGAAGTACGGCGATGCGTTTCTGCAGGTGGTGGAGGATGCTGCGAACGGGATGAACAATTCCTGAGTCTGTGTCCGGACCAGGGCGTTACGAATGGGGTGTTGTGCGTCATCCCGGAATGCCCGGCTAACCCTTATAAGGGTTATGCCTGATAAAAACCCGTAAGGGTAATTGCGCTATGATGTCGGCGCTTGCTCAATGGCACTGACAGACGACGAGCTCATCTTCCGATCACAAGATTACCGGATTCGCCGAAATGAAATCGTTCCTCACGATACGCGTGCAGTTGTTGGCCCTGGCGGCTGCCTTCGCACTGCCGATGATAGCGATTTTTGCCTACTCCGTTTTCGACAATGCCCGGCATCAGGTTGGGGAGGCCAAGACCATGGCGCGCACGTTGGCGGTGATCGCAGCATCCGATGTCGACCGGGTGTTGAAAAATAATCGCGACCTGCTGGTGCAGATGTCTATGCGGCCGATCATCCGCAAGGTGGATGCCCGCAATTGCGATCAAGTGCTGTGGGACTTCCGCCAGCTGTTCCCCAGATCGGCCAACATGACCGTGATCGATCTGAAGGGCATCGCGGTCTGCTCGGCAGTGCCCCAGCCGGGCGGCAAGCCGGTGTCGATCGCCAAGTCGCCGTGGTTCCCGCGCACGATGATCGAGGATGGACTGGTCGTCAGCGATCCATTCTACGGCCCGATCACCGGGCGCTGGGTGACGGTGCTGACCTATCCGATTCGCGACGATATGGGCAAGAAGAGCGGTTATCTGGGCTTGCCGCTCGATCTCGCCCTCTATGAACCCAATCTTTCGCATGCACCGCTCCAGCCGAATACGGTGGTGGGCGTGGTGACCGCAAAAGGGGTGATCGTCTGGCGCAACATCGATACCGAGAAATGGGTCGGCAAGGATCTGAGCGGCAATGCTCAGGTGCGTCAGGTGCTGGCGGTCAAGGATGGGGAGGTCGAAGCGACCGGGGCGGACGGGATACAGCGGTTCTATTCGGTAACCCCCATTCAGGGCGTCGACTGGTATGTCTTCGTCGGCATTCCGACGCAGACCGCCTATGCCGAGTTGCGCGAAACGCTGTTGCGCAACGCCCTGCTCGGTTCGCTCAGCCTGTTGTTTATTCTGGGCATAGCCTGGATGATCGCGCGTCGGATAACTCATCCCGTCGGAGCTCTGGCCTCGGTTGCGAGGGCGATTCGCAAGGGGCATGGAGAGGCCAGAGCCGAACTGGGGGGGCCGCCGGAGATACGCGAGGTGGCGCAGGAATTCAACGAAATGCTGGACGTGCGCTCGCGCAACGAAACAGCGCTGCGCGCAAGCAAAGCTTCTCTTTCCGAGGCATTGCGGATCGCGCATCTGGGTTATTGGGAATACGAGGCAGGCAGCGGCGAATTCGTGTTCAACGACCAATATTTCTCTCTGCACCATGCGACCGTCGAGCAGATGGGCGGCTATCGCATGCATGCGGAAGATTTCGCCCGGCGTTGGGTGCATCCGGAAGACGCACATCTGGTGGGGGAGCATATCCGCCAGGCATTGCATGTGGGCGATGCGGATTTTATGGCGCAAGTCGAGGCGCGCATCCTGTGTCCGGATGGCTCGGTGCGCTGGATATCGGTGAGTTTCAAAATCGAAAAAGACAGTCAGGGCATCACCACCCGATTGATCGGCGCGGCGCAGGACATCACCGAACGCAAACATGCCGAACAAACCCAGAGGCGGCTGAATCGCGCGCTCAAGCTGTTGAGCGATTGCAATATGGCGTTGGTGCATGCGGTGGAAGAACAGGGGCTGTTGTCCGAAATTTGCCGGCTGGTGGTGGAGCAGGGCGGTTATCGCATGGCATGGGTGGGCTTTGCCGAGCATGATGCGGAAAAATCCGTGCGTCCCGTGGCGCAATACGGCGACGATAAAAATTATCTGAGCAGCCTGAATTTATGCTGGGCCGACACGGAACTGGGACAAGGGCCGACGGGTTCTGCGATCAGAACGGGGCAGACCGACATCAACCAGGATTACCGGACCAATCCGCGCACAGCTCTGTGGCGTGATGCCGCCCTGGCGAGCGGTTACCACTCCAGCATTGCCTTGCCGCTGGTCGGCAAGAAACACGTGCTTGGGGCGTTGACGATCTATGCTGCGGAAACCGCTTCCTTCGAGCGCGAGGAGGTGAGACTGCTGGAAGAAATGGCCAACGATCTGGCTTACGGTATCGAGACGCTACGCACCCGCGTCGAGCATGAAGCGGCAGAGAAGAAGCTGGAATTCCTGGCGCACCACGACATGCTGACCGAGTTGCCCAACCGGGTGTTGTTGCGCGACCGTTTCGAACAGGCTGCCGCGCTGGCGGATCGCGAGCACTCCGGAGTGGCGCTGTTGTTCCTCGATCTGGATAACTTCAAGCAGGTCAACGATACGCTGGGACACAACTTCGGCGATCAGTTGCTAATTCGTGTCGTCGAGCGTCTGCGCGGCTGTTTGCGTGACACCGATACCATTAGCCGCCATGGCGGCGACGAGTTCATCGTGCTGTTGCCGCATTTGAGCGACTCCGGCGTGATCGGCAGCATCGCCCAGCACATCGTCGAGATATTCAGCGAACCGTTCGAAATCGAAGGCTATTCGATCAATGCCACGTTCAGCGTCGGCATCAGCCTGTATCCGCTCGATAGCCGGGAATTCGATACGCTGCTCAGGAATGCGGATACTGCGCTGTATCAGGCCAAGGATAGCGGGCGCGACACCTATCGTTTCTTCTCCGAGAAGATGAACCTCGACGCGCAAGAGCAATTGCATTTGCAGGGGCAGTTGCGCAACGCGCTCAAGAATCAGGAATTCCTGCTGCACTATCAGCCGCAGATCGACATCGACAGCGGCGGCATCGTCGGCGCGGAAGCGCTGGTGCGCTGGCAGCATCCGGAATTGGGCCTGGTGCCGCCAGGGCGGTTTATCCCGTTGGCGGAACGCAGCGGCCTCATCATCCCGATAGGCGAATGGGTGCTGCAGGAGGCATGCCGGCAGGCGCAGATATGGCGGGAGCAGGGACGTCCGCTGGTGATGGCGGTCAACCTTTCCGCCGTGCAATTCAAACGCGGCAATCTGGTCGAGACCGTGGCCCGGGCGCTGCAGCAGTCGGGCTTGCCTGCGGAGTTGCTGGAGCTGGAGCTGACCGAATCCATTCTGTTGCAGGACATCGAAGTCGCGATCAGGACTCTGCACAGCCTGAAAGACATGGGCGTGAAACTGTCCATCGACGATTTCGGTACGGGTTATTCCAGTCTCTCCTACCTGAAGCGGCTGGCCGTCGACAAGCTCAAGATCGACCAGTCCTTCGTGCGCGACCTGACCGAAGACGCCGATTCCGCAGCCATCGTCCGCGCGATCATTCAGCTTGGGCATACCATGCAACTCAAGGTCATTGCCGAGGGCGTCGAGAACGATGCCCAACTCACCTTCCTGCGCAACTATGGTTGCGACGAAGTGCAGGGTTATCTATATAGCCGTCCGGTGGCGGCGCACGAATTCGTCAAGCTGCTGGAACATGCGGGGATATGACATGAAAACTATCGTCGCAATATTAACCATGTTGGCCGCCACATCCGCACAGGCGACCAACTGGCTGCAACTGCAAGGTAACGAGGCGCCCAATGCGCCCGCGTTCAGGTATTTCGGTTTTGTTCAGCCCACCTACACCTATATCGATGCAAGGCCGGTGACTACGCTGCAGGGCGCCGCCGCCGTGTTTAACGGCAAATATTCGACGCTGAATCTCAACTGGCCGAATCTGGAACGCCCGCACCAGTTCCAGGTATTGCGTGCCGGCTTGGGCGCACGCGGCAGACTCACGGACGAAATCAATTATTTTCTGGCGCTCGACGCAGGACAGAACGGCACGACTTATTACAGCGATGTGATGCTGACCGATGCCTCGCTGACCTTCAGCTTCATCCCCGGTGCGCGCGTGCGCGCCGGCCTGTTCAAGCTGCCCACCAGCGAGGAAGCGTTGCAGGCCGTCAACGTTTCTTCGCCTTATGTGTATAACTCCAATGCGGTGCTGTACATGTTGGTGGGCTTGCCGGTGCAGTCCAGCGGAGCGGTCAACCCCGCCGGAGCTTCTTTTGCCAACCTGACTAGTGGTTTTTCCGGCTACCGCGACTGGGGCGTGCAGGTCTACGACACGTTCAACCGCGGCCAGTGGGAGTACTCCTATGCCGCGATGCTGTCCAACGGCGATTCGATCGACCGGATGAACGACAGCGACGGGCGCAAGGACCTCACTTTGCGCTTTCAGGCATCGTACCTGTTGGGTGGCAAAGGCCCCAACCGTGAAGACATCAGCGCCTACATCTGGCGGCAGGACGGTTCGCGGCTGTTCGGTGCGCAGCATTACGCGCTGGTGCGCGAAGGCGTTGGGCTCAAATACCTGCAAGGCGAATACCGGGCTTCGGCGGAATATTTGCGCGCTGCCGGCATGATGGTCGCGGGTCAGACGCCGCCCTTCGTCGGGCAACCGTTTGTCGTGGGCGTGAACGAAAAGGCCGGCGGCTGGTATCTGGAAGGCGGCTGGCGCTTCCTGCCGCAATGGGAAGCGGATCTGCGCTACGACTATCTGGACTTCATGACGCAGACCCTTGCCAACGAACGCGAATTCGCCACCACTACGCTGGGCCTGCAGTACTTCGTTAACCCGGCCACCCGCGTGATTTTCAATTACGAATGGCGTGACATGAAAGTCCCCAACCCCGCCGCCATCGCCGCAGGCGCGCCGCTTAACAATGCGCAAACCATCGCCGCCAACTTGGGCGATCGCGCCAGCATGCAGCTGACCTGGTCGTTCTGAAACGTCGTTTTAGATTGAAGCCTTGCGGCAGTTGCGGCAAGATGCGCGCCGGACTTTGTATAACCAACCAACAAGAGAATAGACATGGGCGCACAGTGGAAAGCCAGACATAAGGAAATCGCAGCGAACGCCAAGGGCAAGATCTTCGGCAAGCTGTCCAAGGAAATCATGGTCGCAGCCAAGGGCGGCGCCGATCCGGATCTGAATTCGCGTTTGCGTCTGGTGGTCGAACAGGCCAAGAAGGTCTCGATGCCCAAGGAAACGCTGGAGCGTGCGATCAAGAAGGGCGCGGGCCTGCTCGACGGCGGCGCTCAGCTGGAACGTCTGGTCTATGAAGGCTTCGCGCCGCATCGCGTACCCGTCATCGTCGAATGCCTGTCCGACAACATCAACCGCACCATGTCCAGCATGCGCGTGCTGTTCCGCAAGGGCCAGCTCGGCGCGGAAGGCTCCGTTTCGTGGGACTTCAACTACGTCGGCATGATCGAAGCGACGCCGAACTCAAAAGACTCGGACCCTGAAGTCGCCGCTATCGAAGCGGGTGCGCAGGATCTCGAACCCTCCGAAGAAGGCGCGACCCTGTTCATCACCGACGTCACCGATCTCGATGCCGTGTGCAAGGCACTGCCCGCACACGGCTTCACCGTCGTCTCCGCCCAACTGGGCTACCGCCCGAAGAATCCCGTCATGCTGAGCAACGACGCCGAGCGCGAAGAAGTGGAAGCCTTCCTCGAAGCGATGGATGCGGACGACGACGTGCAGAACGTCTACGTGGGGTTGGCGGGCTAGGGCGGAAGCTCCGGGCGAACAAATGCGCTTTTTGCATACATCGGACTGGCATCTGGGCCAGACCCTGCATGGTTTCGAGCGCACCTACGAGCATCAGTGCTTTCTCGATTGGCTGGTCGATACCATCGCCACCGAACAGGCGGATGCTTTGCTGGTTTCCGGCGATATTTTCGATAATGCCAACCCATCTGCCGTAGCGCAAAAGCAGCTTTACCATTTCCTGCAACAGGCCAAGGCGCGCGCACCGCGGCTGAATATCATCCTCATCGCGGGGAATCACGACTCGCCCGGAAGGCTGGAAGCGCCTGGCCCCTTGCTGGAGTTGTTCGATACCACGGTGATCGGGCATGTTAAACGCAAGGGCGATGGCGAAATCGATCCCGCTCAATTGGTGGTGTCTTTGCCCAATCGCGATGGGGCCATCGCGGCCTGGTGTATCGCGATCCCCTTCCTGCGTCCCGGCGAAGTGCCGCGGGTCGAAACAGAAGGCGATGCCTACATAGAGGGTGTTGCGCAGCTTTATCGGCAGGCGCTCGAATACGTGCAGGAACGTCGTCAGCCGGGACAAGCCATCGTCGCGCTCGGACACTGTCACATGGTGGGCGGTAAGGTCTCGTCGGAATCGGAACGGAACATCGTGATCGGTGGCGCCGAAGCGCTGTCTGCCGCGATCTTCGATCCGGTCATCGCCTATGCCGCGCTGGGGCATTTGCATCAGGCGCAAAGCGTGGGGAAGCGGGAGCATCTGCGCTATAGCGGCAGCCCGCTGCCGTTGTCGTTTGCGGAAATCGACTACACGCACCAGATTTTGCGCGTCGATCTCGATGGCGAGTCGGTGCAAGACATCGCAGCGATTCCGGTGCCCCGTGCGGTTGGACTGTTGCGCATACCCCGGCAGCCCGCGCCCGTGGACGAAGTGCTGGCCGCATTGATCGCGCTCGATTTACCGGAAATGTCGGAGCTGCGCACCCATCCCTATCTGGAAGTGCGTGTGCAGCTGGATGCGCCCGAACCCGGCCTGCGCTCCCGCATCGAAGCCGCGCTCGAAAACAAACCCGTCCGTCTGGCCCGGATCGAGACCAGTGTCGCGAAAAAAGCCGGCGGGGAAGACGCGCCCATTTCACTCGACGACCTGAGTCGTTTGCAACCGGACGAGGTTTTTCGGCGGTTATACCAGAGCAAATACGGCAGCGACGCCCCCGCCGAACAACTGGCCGCATTCGCCGAGTTGCTGCACGAACCGGCTGAGAGTCCCGTCAAATGAAAATTCTCGCGATACGCGGCAAGAATCTGGCTTCGCTCGCGGGCGAGTTCGATATTCCTTTCCAGCAGGAGCCGCTCGCTTCCGCCGGGCTGTTTGCGATCAGCGGGCCGACGGGGGCGGGCAAAAGCTCGCTGCTCGATGCGCTGTGCCTCGCTCTGTATGACGACACGCCGCGCTTGCTGAAAGCGGGTGGCGCGGGCGCCAGGCTGCCGGATGTGGCCGACGAAACCGTCACGCCGCGCGATACTCGCACCTTGTTGCGGCGCGGAGCGGCGGAGGGTTATGCCGAGGTGGATTTCGTCGGCAACGACGGCCATGCGTACCGCGCGCGCTGGAGCGTGCGGCGCTCCAGAGTCAAGGCCGAGGGCAAGCTCCAGGCTGTCGAAATGACCTTGAAAAGTCTGCCGGATTTGCAGCCTATCGGCGGGGTCAACAAGGAAGTCAAAGCCGAGATTGCGCAGCGCATCGGACTCAGTTTCGAGCAGTTCACCCGTTCGGTGTTGCTGGCGCAAAACGAGTTTTCCGCCTTTCTCAAGGCCGAGGAAAACGAGCGCGGCGAGCTGCTCGAAACCCTGACCGGCAATGCTATTTACACCGCTATTTCCAGACGAGCCTATGAGCGCGCCAAAGACGAGCAAGCGGCATTGGCGCGACTGAATGATCGCCTTGCCGACCAGAAATCATTAAGCCAGGAAGAGCGTGCGCAACTCGATCTGGACAGTAAACAAGCCAATGAAGCGCTCGCGGCAGTGGAGCTGCGCAAGAAAACCATGGACGAGCATCTGCGCTGGCATGAGGCTCTGGGCAAGGCGCTGGAGAGCGAGCAGTCGGCACGAGATGAACATGACAAGTCGCTTGCCGTACAGCAAGCCGCAGCCCCGCGCCGGGCCGATTTCGAACGCATCGAATCGGTGCAGGAGGCACGTCCACTGCTGGGCAGTTGCGAGCGTATAAGCGCCGACATTGCGCGTGTGCAGCTCGATGTCAATAACGGCGATGTCGAACTCGAACGGGCCGAAATTGCGCTCACCGCGGCAACCGAATCAGTCGATGCGGCTCGGCAGGATTTGAGTAACGCGGAGCAACGACAAATCGAAGCAAACCCCGATCTCGATCGGGCAATGGCGCTCGATACCCAGCTTGAAACACTCAAGCCGCTGCATCTGCAAGCGACTCAATTGCGGGATGAGGCGAATGCCACTGAAGCTCGTGCACAGGAAGTGCTACGGGAAAATAGCCGGCAACGCATCGCTATGCTGGCGGAGCAGGCGCAGTCCGAAACGTGGCTGGCACAGCATGCCGATCTTGAGAAGCTCGCCGGTGACTGGTCGCGCTGGGATACGTTGTTCAAACAAGCCGCACAGCTTGCGCAGGAGCTAGCAGGCTTCGATGCGGCCTGTTTGGCTGCGCAAGGGGATGAATCGCGTCTGGGGGAAGCCGCAGTTGCGACCAAGTCTGAATTCGATGTGGCCGTGCTGGCGATGTGTGCGGCGGAAGCCAGGCGCGTGGCGGCACAGGCAGCGCTGGATGGCTTCGATATTCCGGCAAGGCTGGCGCGCAAGCAAACCAGCGAAACCCGACGCGATTCGCTGGTCTCCGCCGAACGGTTGTGGCGCGATCTGGCGGACAAGCTGTCGGAGCAGGCGAAATTGAACGCCGATGCTCTCGGCCTTGAGGACGCCATCAAGCAAACCGATGCTGCGCTGAGCCTGTTGCAGGAACGGATGCCGGTCGCGAATGCAGAACTCGTCCAGGCCGAACGTTCGCTCAAGGCTGCCGAGGCGGCTTGTGCGGAGAGCGTCGAAGCACTGCGTGCATCACTCGTGGAGAACGAGGCTTGCCCGGTGTGCGGCTCGCCGGATCATCCCTATCGCAGCGACCATCCGCAATTGCATGCCATGCTGGGCAATCTGCAAGCCGAGGTGGCTCACTGCCGCGAACGCGTACAGCAATTGCAGCAGAAACAGACTACCAATAGCACGCGGGCCGAAGACAGTCGCCGTCAGTTGGACGCCATCGCGCAGCAACTGTTCGATCTGGACGATGGTATTCAAGCCAGTCTGTCCGCATGGGAATCTCATGCGCTCGCTGATGAGCTTTGCAACATCGATTCCGATGCGAGGCTGCGCTGGTTGAGCGATCAACAGCAGGCGGTGCGGGAGCAGTTGCAGGCCATTGCCGATGAAGAGCAGGCCGAACGCGATGCCGCACTCGCCAGAGATCGGGCGCAAGCCGAATACGACAGCGCGAACAAGAAGCATGAATCCGGCAAGGACGCGGTAATCGCAACGCAGGCTGCGCTGGAAAAAGCCCGTTTCGAACTCAAGGCCGGCAAGGATAAATGTGCCGATGCGACCCGGCGGCTGGAGGAAACGTTGGCAGAGTTGGATGCCGCCTTCGAAGGCAGGAGCTGGATGGATGCGTGGCGCGATGCGCCGGAAGATTTTCATACCAAGCACAAGGCTGACGTCGGACTATGGAGGACGCAGGTCAACTCGCGCGATGAGCGCCAGATTCAACTTGGCAGGCTGGATGTCGAACATGCGGCGCGGCAGGAGGCGCTGACCAGAGCCTGCGCGGAAGCCAGTCGTGCGATGGCGGAATTTACTGCAAGCGCAGCCAGAATCGAAAAAAGCCAACTTGCCCGTAATGCCTTGTTTGAGGGTAAGGCGATCATCCAGGTCAAGGCCGAGCTGGGCAACGCGATTGAATCCGCGAAAAAGCAACTCGCCGAGCGGGAAGAAACTATGCGGAAATACGCCGGCGACCAGACCCGCTTGCAGGAGGCGCGCGATCAGGCAGGCAAGCGGCTGGCGTCGCTGAAGCTGGAAATCGAAGCTGCCGTTGCAGCGCTGGAAAACTGGATAGGCCAATTCAATTCCACGCAGCCGGACTTCCCTGTAGACAAGGAGCAATTGAGCGCACTGCTCGCGCACCCGGCGGACTGGATCAGGGACGAACGGCAGAAGCTGCAGTCCATAGATTCCGGATTGCAGAACTCGAGTACCGTATTGCTGGAACGTTCGGCGCAACGGGAAGCTATCGAGCAAGATCGCCCTACACCGGATAGCGCGGATGAAGTGAAAGTGGCGCTATCCCAGCTTGAAATCGAGTTGCAAACAGCCAATGCGCAAGCCGCGAAACAGCTGCTTGCCATCGCCCAGGACCAGGCCCGCCGCGAGCAAGCTGCATCCATGCTGGATGAGATCGAAAAACAGGATGCCGCCTACAGGCTTTGGGGGCAACTCAGCGACTTGATCGGCTCTGCCGACGGCAAAAAATTCCGCAACTACGCCCAGCAATACACGCTGGATGTGCTGCTGGGCTACGCCAACCGCCACCTGACGGAACTGGCCCGCCGCTATCGTCTGGAGCGTATCAAGGACACGCTGGCGTTGATGGTGGTTGACCGAGATATGGGCGACGAACCGCGCTCGGTGCACTCGCTCTCCGGCGGCGAATCCTTTCTGGTCTCGCTGGCGCTTGCGCTGGGCCTGGCATCGCTGGCATCGAACCGGGTGCGAGTCGAATCGCTGTTTATCGACGAAGGCTTCGGCAGTCTGGATGCCGATACCTTGTCCGTCGCCATGGATGCGCTCGATGGCTTGCAAGCGATGGGGCGCAAGGTCGGGGTCATCTCGCATGTGCAGGAAATGACGGAACGGATTTCGACCAGAATTCTGGTGCAGCGGCTGGCGGGCGGTAAAAGCCGGGTGGTGATTGCCTAGGCGGTGATCCTTGCGGCGCTGCTTTACAAGCGCGCCATCGGGCGCAAGGTTATCGCGGCGATGGCGCTGAGCTATGCGGGCATCGCATTGGTGTTTCTGCATGACGTGGGGATGAGCCAGGGCAGTGTGATGTTGGGCGCATCGTTGGTGTTCGCCAGCACTTTGTCTTATTCGATCTATCTGGTGGGGGCGGGCCACGCCATTGCGCGCATCGGTGCGATGCGTTTCACCGCCTACGCGATGGTGGTGGCGAGCGCAGCCAGCCTGTTGCAGTTCGTGGCGATGCGTCCGCTGAGCGCGCTCGACTTGCCACTGCGCGTGTATGAACTTTCCATTGCGATGGCGATTTTCTCCACGGTGCTGCCGGTGTTCCTGCTGTCCTTCGCCATCCGCCGTATCGGTTCCGGTAGTGCGTCGCTAATCGGCACCCTCGGGCCGGTCAGCACGATCTACATGGCGTATGTATTTTTGAACGAACACATTTCGCTGTTGCAGATCGCGGGCTCGGCGCTGGTGTTGGCGGGCGTGCTGATTATCAGCTTGAACAACCGGCGCGAAACTTAGCGATTTTCATCGCGGGAAAGGCATGCCCTGGCGGCAACTTTGTCGGCAAAGCGAGACAGAGGGAATGCCGTTATCTTCTCTCGTTTTCATAGGGGATGTCGTACCGCTCGCGGTAAAACTTCATGCGGGCATCGACTTCTTTCGCCGTCGTGCCGAAGTCTTCCAGCGCATAGCGATGGCCGCTGTGCAATCCTTCGCGTTCGCTTTCGGTTAGCCAGGCGGCCATCGCGTTCTCGGTAGCGGAATCGAATTCCAGGTCGGCGAACTGGTAGATGCGGCGCATGGTCGCGCGCCAGTCGTGGTTCATGTCGGCGTAGTGGACGTCGAGTTGCTGGTTCATCGGGATGTCTTCACGCGCCGCGATGCAGCGTCGCGCCATTTGCTCGTAGAAGTCCATCCAGATGTCGCGGATGGCGGCGCGGCAGGGCAGGTCGGTGTGCTGCACGGCGAAGAACCACATCAGGGACATCGCCGAGCCCATTGTTTTGATCGGGTCGCGGTGCATGAAGATCAGCTTGGCGTCGGGAAAGGTCTTCATCAGCGTGGGCAGGTCGAGCATGTGCTGGGGGTTTTTCAATAGCCAGCGCTTATCCTCCGGTTCGCTGCGGGACCATGAAATCAGTTTCATCAGATCCGCCGTGTAGCGGTAGCCGGCCTGCTTGTCGTCCGCCAGGAACCAGCGGTAATAGCTGGGGGCATGATACAGCCCCAGTGCAGAAAACCCGCTGAAGGAATGATTGAGCAGCAGCATCTCCTCTTCCGGCCAGTCGGCGCCCATCGGGTGGGCTAAAGCTCCAGGGTAAACGGTATGTCGGGCGGTGATCGATTCCCTTACTTCTTCGTGGCGAGCTGCTCTGCCTGCATCGGGCAAGTTCGGACGCGGGGCCGGGTTGATTCCTTCCCATGTAGTCAGATGTTGCAGGCGCGGGTCGCTCGCCATCATGCGCTGCAGGCGCGTGGTGCCGGAGCGGTGGAGGCCGACGATGATTATCGGTGCGGCGACCTTGCGCTGACGTATGTCGGGATGCGCCTCGAAACTGGCATTGGCCCAGAGCCGGTTAGTGAGCGATTGCAGGGTGCGCGTCCTGGCGATATGGCGACCGAAGGGGTTGAGGTTTGCTTCGTTCTCGATGGAATTGAGTAGCGTTCGCAACGGTGGAAGAAAATCGTCGTCGCCGAAACGTTCCAGTCCGGTGATTCGTCGCGCCTCGGCAATCAATGCCTGCTCGGAGAGGTCGATTGTCTCCGAGCTGGCAGGATGTTCGCTGTTGAACTGATAGATGAGCGGGTGGTGGTAATGGTTGCTGGGTAAGGTGTCCATTCGAAGTGCCCCAATCAATATGGAAACCCCGCCGGAGGCGGGGTGAAGTCAGGAGGAAATGCGCGATCCGGCAAAGGTTCTTTATAGCTTGTAGCTTGCCTGCAACCACAAGGAACGCGGCGCCATCGGCAAGTCGTTGGGGATGGCCGTACCCGGCGCGGTGCTGGGTTCTAGCACGGTGGCATCGAACAGGTTGCGCACGGAGGCCGAAAAGTCCCATTGGCTCATGCTGCGAGAGGTGCGTAGCGTCAGATCGAACGTGGTGTAGTCAGGCACTTGCGGGCGGGCGTCGCCGCTGGGGCGTTTGCGATCCGCGACCCAATTGACCTGCGGGGCAAGCAGCCAGCCGGAGGCCAATTGCCAGTCGCCGCGCATGTTGATGTGCTGGCGCGGTGCATAGCCGGCATCCTGATTGGTGGCGGTGTCGATGGAACGTTGCCAGGCATAGCTGCCGGTGAGCCGCAACTTGGCGCTGGCATCCCACACCGCTTCCAGCTCCATGCCGTCACCGCGCTGCGCGCCGGTGTTCTGGAACGTGGAGCCGGTCCCTGCTACGGCGTTGGCCACGGTGCGGATGGTGTCCTTCATGTTGTAGCGGAACAAATTCAGGTTTACCTGGGTATTCATGGTTGCTTGCCAGACAATGGCGGCTTCCACCGTCTCTATGGTTTCCGGTGTCAGAGTCGGGTTGCCGTTGGCAACCGGATTGATACCATATTGCTCGAGAAGTGCCGGGGCGCGGAAGGCCTTGCCATAGAGCAGTTTGGCGGTCAGGTTGTAGGCGGCGTCCCACACCAGCGCCAGGCGAGGGTTGGTGGTGCCGCCGAAATCGGAATAGCCGTCGTGGCGCAAGCCGGCGGTCAGTGTCCAGTCATGGGCAAAATTCCACTCGTCTTGCGCATAGAGGTAATCGTTGAGCCGGCGGTGAGGAAGTTGATGAGGCTGTCTGGTGGAGTAGTCGACCTGCGCGCCTCCGTTGAATGCCAAATCCGGGGTGGGAGCGCCGGCGGCATTCAACAGGAAATTCTTGAGGGTTCTTACCTTGTACATATTCAGGTCTTCGTGGCCCATGCCAAGACGCAGGCTGTGGTCGGTAAAGCCGGAATAGGTGGCGTAGCCCGACATTCTTATTTGCCGTTCCCAGCGAGCGGGAGAACCGAGCACGCCGTTCGGAAAGACGCCGGCCGGGAAGGTGGCGCCGGGCGGATACATGTTGTAGTTGTCCGCCACTTCGGCGTGTTGGAGATAACTGCCGGTGAAATTCAGCCCCCAGTATTGGGAAAATTTTGGATCCTTCCAGGTGAGATCGGCGGAGAGGCGTTCGTTATTGTCCGTTCCTATCGGATCGAGTGCGGAGGAAATTCCCGCGCCGGTGCCGACATTATTCCGCTGCGTGTAGTCGCCGCGCAGACGCCATTTGTCGTAGCCGAAGTCGACATGGGCGTCGATGGCGTCGAAGCCGGTGTTCACCGGCCCCGGGGCCAGCGTGGCGCCGCGGAGTCTGCCGGCATCTGCGGTGATGATTTCCTTGAAACCGTCGGTGCGACCGATATGCAGGTAGGCCGCGACATCCACTGCGTCGTTCAGTTCGCCGCCGTGCTGTACCCAGGCATCCCTGGAGTTGAACGAGCCGCCGCGCACACCGAATTCGGTGCCCGGCGCATTCGCTGCCGTTTTGGTGATGATGTTGATCACGCCGGAAAAGGCGTCAGCGCCGTAAAGCGCCGAGCCGGGGCCGCGGATAATTTCGATGCGGGCGACATTCTCCAGCGACAGGCCGCCCCAGGATTTTCCCTTGTCGCCGCGATAGATGGAATTGATCGGAATGTCGTTTTGCAGCATCAATACCTGGGGGTTGGTCGATGTGCCGGCGATGCCGCGTATCTGGTACATCGAGGCGTAGTTGACGGCAGAGCGCGAAACGTGAATTCCCGGCACAGTTTCCAAAACTTCGTCCAAGTCTTTTGCGCCCATGGATTTGATGTCCTCGGCGGTAATCACCGAGGCCACGGAGGGCGCGCGGCGCAATTCGATTGCGCTGCCGGTAGCGATGGAGACGAGGGGCTTGGTGCCGTAGATCAACGCCAATTCGTTCTCCTCGTCGGTTTCGGCGAGTACAAGGGGCGCTTGCAGCAACAGCGGAAGCGTGAACAGGAGTCGATGATAATGTTTCATTTCTTTCTCCATGCGGGATTCATGTCCCGGCGTTGAACTGGTGAAGCAAAACGGACGCAGTATGCATTTCGTATGATTATTTATTCAAGTACTTTTTACGTGTTACCTTCGTAGGCAATATCGTCGTCGGAAATGGCGAGCTCTCGCGCAAGACGTGAGTATTAACCGGTACTTTGCTCATTTCAATGTTCCCAGCATTTTCAAGCGTATGCCGATAGGCGGGACTTCCTCTCCGTCGATGCGCACGTCGATCAGCGTCGGCCCTTTGCGTTGCAGGATAGTATCGAAATCGAGTTCGTCCAGTTCCTGCGGCGAGCGGATGATGTGGCCGGGTATGCCCATGGATGCGGCGAGCATGCAGTAATCCACCTGGGGCAGCTGGTAGCCGATGGGTTCGGCCTTGGCGATGCGCTGCCCATGCTTGACCATGCCCAGAGCGCCGTCGTTGAGCACGACGAAAACGACGGTAAGGTCTTCCATTGCAGCGACGGTGATTTCCTGGCCGCTCATCAGGTAGGCGCCGTCGCCGACGATGCAAACTACCGGGCAAGCCGGGTTGCCGCGTGCGGAGCCCACCGCAGCGCCTATGCTCCAGCCCATGGGGCAGAAATCCATCACCACGCGTAGCCAGCTGGCCGTGCCCGAGCGCTGTCCGGTTCCCTTCAGGGAAGGGCGCTGGCGTAAACGCCGGTTATGGGGTTGCAGGTAATGTGCAGTCCACACCATGCTGTTGCCGATGTCGGCGAGAAAACGGGTGTTGGGCGGGCAGCGTTCCGACAGCGTCTTCATCAGGCGTTGTGGCTTTATAGGCGTCGCGTCGGATTCGTAGCTTGCGAGTGAATGCAAGGTAATTTCACCCTTCTGTTTTTCGATGTTCTTGAGGCCGGATGGATCGGCCGCCTTCAGGAAAGAAGTCAGGCGTTTGCATATCGAGTGGAGGTGGCCGCGCACATGGAGCATCGCCATCGGCGAACGCATCAGGTTTTTTTCGGAATTGTCGATGTGCACCAGACGGTTGTTGAGCAGGGAATTGCACCAGCCGCCGCTGATCAATTCGCTGAAGCCGGTGCCGAAAGCCAGCACAATGTCCGGTGTGCCCGAAAGCAGGGCGTCGGCGCTGGCGTGGCCGCCGAAACCGAACACGCCGCAATAGGCCGGATGGTGCGGATTGATGTAGCCCTTGGCGTCGGGGGTGGTGACAAATAGCGCACCGGTCAGTTCGGCCAGTTCCAGTATGGCTTCGATGGCGTCGCTGCAGGATGCGCCGATCAGGAATACGGCCCGCGGTGAGTGTCGTAGCTCTTCGAATAGCTGTTGCACCGCGCGCTCGTCGATCAGAATGGGTTGCTGTTCGAACAAGCTTGCCAATTCGTAGCTAGGTGCGTCGTTTGGCGCACGGCCGCGTAGGATGTCCAGCGGGATCGCCAGATGCACCGGACCGCCGGGGCCCTGATGCGCCGCCATCAGGGCATTGGCCAGTTTGCGCTCGAACTGGTCTGGATGGGACACCATGGCGTTGTAACGGGTGCAGTGATCGAACATCGCATAGGCGTTGACGCCGATGCTGGACGACTCCTGCAGTGCGCCTTTGCCGAATGAAGGCAGTGCCGGCAGACCGCTGATGGCCAGCATGGGAATGTTGTTGTCGTGGGCGCAGGCTACACCGGTGATCAGGTTGGTCGAGCCGGGACCGGATGTGGCGCAGCAGACCCCGAGCTTTCCGGTTTCGCGAGCGTAGCCGTCGGCCATGAAGGCGGCGCCGGCTTCGTGGCGCGCGAGGATGTGGCGGATGCCGCCGCGGCGTTCGCTTCTGGCCAAGGCATTGTAGAGCGGTTCGATCGCGCCGCCGGGAACGCCGAACACGTATTCGACGCCTATCTGTTCCAGGTAGGCGACCAGCAGGTCGGCCACCTCCGGCGCTTGATCCGGAGTGGATATTAATGGGTCCGCAGCCACTTCCGCATGGCTGTGGACGAGCGTAATTTTGGCGCCCATCGTGGAACTCCTCCTCATGAAGTGCAACACTTCATAATAATTATTGTTTTTGTCGACCGATGACTATCGGCTTGCCGCTCTTGGGCGGTTGATTTCGCCGGCGAATTTTCCGCCAAGCATGATTTTTACCCATGAAATCTATAAGGGCAATGTAAAGCCTGCTATCATTCTATGCAAGTGGAATGGCACATGATCGGTTTGTGTGTCTTATGTCGACGATTGTGACGGGGGCTGCTTTTCACTGGCAGGTCGCCGGACAGGCCGGTATCGGGATGTGCTTAGGGGCTATCCCGCAGAATTCAGGGAGATGTTCTGCGGTTTGTGGATGAAGCAAGCTTGAATGACACCGAATAATAATGATCAAGGCCATATTCATCACACTTTTCAGTTTCGCGTTTCCCGTGCGTCGGTTTGTGCGGGCTGGCGGGGCGCTGGCGCTGTTGATGTGTGCTGCAACGGTTTGGGCGATCCCGCCTGTCGCTGTCAGTAGTGCGGTTTCGGGTATCGCGGTGATTTATCCGGATGTCCCCGAACCCTATCGTAGCGTATTTGCACAGATCATCGGCGGTATCGAAGAGAAAGCTCGGGGGCGGGTGATCACTATTGCGGTGGGGGCTGAAGTGAATCCCGGCGAGCTGAACGATTCCCTGCGCCGTCAGGGAATCAAGGTGGTCATTGCGTTGGGGCGGCAGGGCATGAAGGCCGCTTCCGTGCTGGATCGCAACATAGCTGTTGTGGTTGGCGGGGTATTGGCGGCTCAGAGTACTGACCAGCGCAATATGCAGGTGAACATCCTGTCGCCGGATCCGGCCCTGCTGTTCTCGCGACTGAAAGGGATGATGCCCAAGGTGCGACGGGTGTTCGTCGTCTACGATCCGCGCCATAACGAGTGGATGATACGACTGGCCAAGAGCGCCGCGCGCAATCAGGGACTGGAACTGATCGTTTACGAAGCGCAGGATCTGCGTAGCGCGATGCGCGCTTATCAGGATATTTTTGCCACCGTTGATCGCCTCCATGATGCGTTATGGCTGCCGCAGGATTCCACCACGGTGGAAGAAAGCACGGTGTTGCCGTTAGTGTTGCAGGAGTCCTGGGCGCGTAATCTGGCAGTGTTTTCCAGTAACTTCACTCATGTCAGGCGTGGTGCACTGTTTTCGTTGTATCCAGACAACGTCGAGCTGGGCCGCCGTTTGACCGTTTCTGCGTTGGCCCTGTTGGCTTCCGGCGCAGACGATGCCTCCGGCATGGCGCCGTTGCGCGAAGTGCTGATCGCGGTTAACCTCCGCACGGCCAAACACCTCGGAATCAATGCGGGCCATGCGCAAGGTTTCGATATGACGTTCCCGGAACCCTAAGGTGCGTCGACCATGAACAAGATGATTGCCGCATTTTTCCAGAAGCTCACCTTCCAGCGCCAACTTGGCATCACTGTCACGCTCGGCATTCTGTTGCTGGCGTTGCTTTCCTCTATCGTAGGCTCGTGGCAGGGCAATAAACGGGTGCGCGACGACCTGATCGAACAAGGCCGGCGCATTACCGAAAATCTGGCGCGCCAGAGTGCTCTGGCGCTGGTTTTCGATTCGGCCGACAACGCCGAAGAGGCGGTGAACGCCACCCTGGCTTTCCCGGGGGTGGTCGGCGTGAAAATATTCCACGCCGATGGGCGCTTATTGCTGTCTCGTGGCGATAACGATCCAAAACGCTTTCTGGCACAGCCCGAGCAGACCAGCGGCTTGCAAGCCGCCGCCGTGCTCGATGTCGAAAGTGCCGATGCATGGCTGTTTGCCGCGCCCGTTTATTCGCAGCCTTTTGCCGAATCGCCATTCGGTGAGGCTGCTCCGCCGGAGTTGCTCGGGCGCGTCAGCGTGGCGATGAGCAAAGCGGCGATGGATAGACTGACGTCGGATATTTTTATCACCAACCTGACCACTTCGCTGTCCTTCGCGCTGGTTTTTATGCTGCTGATCCGCTTCCTTTCCCGCAATATGGCGCGTCCGCTCAACGCGCTATCGGATAGCATGGAGCGCGCCCAGATGGGCGAATCGCAGGTGCGCGCCAAGCCGGGCGGACCGAAGGACATTGCCGCGATGGCGTACGCCTTCAACAACATGATGTCGGTGCAGGAAGAGCGCGAGGCGGCGTTGCGCATCGCCGCCATCGCCTTCGAGACCGACGAGGGCATGATGGTGACCGATGAGAACGGGGTGATCATCCGGGTCAATCAGGCATTTACTCGTCTGACCGGTTACGGCGCCGAGGAGGCGCTCGGCAACAAGCCGGCCATGCTCAAGTCCGACCGTCAGAACGATACGTTTTACCGGCGCATGTGGGAGTCGCTGCAGCACGAAAACAGTTGGCAAGGCGAGATATGGAATCGGCGCAAGAACGGCGAGATCTATCCGGAATGGCTGAATATCACCGCAGTGATCGGCAAGGACGGCAAGGTCACGAACTACGTCGGCACCTTTATCGACTTCACCGAGCGCAAAAAAGCCGAGAATGAAATTCACCATCTCGCCTATTACGACACGCTTTGCCAGTTGCCCAATCGCCGTCTGCTGCTGGATCGTCTGCGGCAGGCGGTCGCAACCGGCGCGCGTAACCAGAGCGGCGGCGCACTGCTGTTTATCGATCTCGATAATTTCAAGACGCTGAACGACACCAAGGGACATGGCATCGGTGATCTGCTGCTGATCGAGGCGGCCAAACGCTTGCAGGCATGCCTGCGCGAGGGGGATACCGTGGCGCGTTTCGGCGGCGACGAGTTCGTGCTGCTGCTGGAGGGGCTGAGCAATGAAAGTGCACAAGCCGCCGTTCAGGCGCGAGGTGTGGGCGAGAAAGTACTGGAGATACTCAATCGCCCGTATGTTCTTGAGGGAAACGAGTTTCATAGTTCTTCCAGTATGGGTATTACCCTGTTCATCAACTACCGGCAGGAGCTGGATGAACTGCTGAAACAGGCCGATACGGCGATGTATGAGGCGAAGAAATCCGGCCGCAATACGCTACGCTTCTTCGATCCTGCGATGCAGGAGGAGCTGGAAGTTCGCGCCCAGCTGGAAGGCGGTTTGCGCGAGGCCTTGCGCAAACAGCAATTCCGGCTTTATTACCAGATGCAGGTCGACCACAGCGGGCGCATTCTGGGTGCGGAAGTGCTGCTGCGCTGGATACATCCGGAGCGAGGTTTGATCTCTCCGCTGCAATTTATCCCGCTGGCGGAAGAAACCGGACTCATTATTCCGATCGGGCAATGGGTGCTGGAAAACGCCTGTCTGCAACTCAAGTCATGGGAAGCCGACCCGCATACCCGCGAATTGCAGCTTGCCGTCAACGTCAGCGGGCGGCAGTTCCGCCAGCCGGATTTCGTCGCACAGGTAAGCGAGATACTCGAACGCACTGCCATTGATCCGTTGCGTCTCAAGCTCGAACTGACCGAGAGCATCGTGCTCGACGATGTCGACGATACGATCGCCAAGATGCATGCGCTCAGGCAGCTTGGCGTCAGTTTCTCGATGGACGATTTCGGCACAGGCTATTCGTCGCTAGCCTACCTGACCCAGTTGCCGCTCAACCAGCTCAAGATCGATAAGTCGTTCGTGCAGCATATCGGCAGCAAGGATTCCGACGCGACCATCATTCAGACCATCATCGGCATGGCCCGCAACCTGGGCATGGAAGTGATTGCGGAAGGAGTGGAGACACAGGAGCAGCGCGACTTTCTGGAAGCGAACGGCTGTACGCTTTACCAAGGCTACCTGTTCGGCAAGCCTGTGCCTCTCGCCGAGTTCGATGCGCTGCTGGCCAACTGAACCGATGCAGGCCCGATTCGTTGCTGCGGTTGTGCAGCGCACCGCTTTACTTCTTGGCGTAATGTTAGTGTCGCAATCGGTTCTTGCCGCAGAGGCGATTCGATGCGGTACGGATGACTTCGGCAATACCGTTTGTATGGACAAGGAGGGAGTGGTGACCTCCGCACCGTCGGCCGGTTCGGGCGTTCCCTCCGCCGGCCCGGCATCCGGCAACAAGCAGGACGACAGGCGCGTTCGCTGCGGCACCGACCCCTTCGGCAACACCGTGTGCCGTTGATCAAGGAGAAAAAACCATGCGCATACTCCATATCATGATCCGGGTAGGTAATCTGGATCGCTCCATCGATTTTTATATTGGCGTGCTGGGCATGAAACTGCTGCGCCGCAAGGATTATCCGGAAGGCAAGTTCACATTGGCCTTCGTCGGCTACGGCGAAGAGAGCAGCCAGGCGGTGATCGAACTGACCCATAACTGGGGCGTCGAGAGCTACGACCTGGGCAATGGCTTCGGTCATATTGCAATCGAGGTCGACGATGTCTATGCCGCTTGCGACGAGATCAAGCGGCGCGGGGGCTCGGTAGTGCGCGAGGCCGGGCCGATGAAGGGCGGAACAACCGTTATTGCATTCGTCAGCGATCCGGACGGTTACAAGATCGAGCTGATCGGCGCCTGACCGGGTGCGAGGGATTGCCCCCGCATAACTGACAGATAAAAAAATGCCCCCAGTCCGTAGAGTGGGGGCAAAACATCTTGACCATTTTGTGGAATCAAGACTACACGCTCAGGGAGGAGAAACGTGTTTTGGCTTGCGCCAATGCATACATAGAGAGGCAGCTTCCGGAATAGTTCCAGAAAAAGTGAAATTTTTTTCACGGAATGAAAATGCCCCGTAGCAACAGGGCTATGAAAGACGAAGGGCGGCCATTGGCCGCCCCATTCGTTTGTGCAGGACGATTATTTTCCGGCTGCGCGTTCCGCCGCTTGCACGGTGTTCGCGACCAGCATCGTGATGGTCATCGGGCCGACGCCGCCCGGCACCGGGGTGATCCAGCCGGCGACTTCCTTGGCCGAATCGAAATCCACGTCGCCGCACAGCTTGCCGTCCGCCATGCGGTTGATGCCGACATCGATCACCGCAGCACCCGGCTTGATCATGTCGCCGGTGATCATCTTCGGTCGGCCGGTCGCGACCACCAGGATGTCGGCATCGCGCGTGTACTTCGCGAGGTCGACGGTCTTCGAGGTGCAGATGGTCACGGTGGCGTTGTGCTGCAACAGCAGCAGCGCCATCGGTTTGCCGACGATGTTGCTGCGACCGACCACCACCGCATGCTTGCCTTCGATGGATACGCCGCTCTTCTGCAGCAGCACCAGCGAGCCGTAGGGCGTGCAGGGCGCGAAGCGCATGTTGCCGGTGGCCAGCGCGCCGACGTTGATCGGGTGGAAGCCGTCCACGTCCTTGTCCGGGCTGATCGCGTTCAGCACCTTGTCGCTGTCGATATGCTTCGGCACCGGCAGCTGCACCAGCAGCCCGTGGATCTTAGGATCGGCGTTCAGCTCGGCGATCTTCGCCAGCAGGGTCGCCTCGGAGGTGTCGGCGGGCAGCGCGATGTGCTCGGAATGCAGACCGAGTTCGGCGCAGGCCTTCACCTTGTTGGCGACGTAGACCCTGGAAGCCGGATCTTCGCCGACGATGATGACCGCCAGCCCCGGCGTGATGCCGCGCGCCTTCAGCGCGTCGGCGCGTACTTTCCATTCGGCGCGGACTTCCTGCGCGATTGCCTTGCCGTCGATGATGCGTGCGGTCATGTTCGCCTCCTGATGCGGATTACTTGTTGTTCGCAGCCTTGTAGGCGGCGATGCCGTTCATGATTTCGGTATGGGCGGCTTCTACGCCTTCCCAGCCCCTGATCTTGACCCACTTGCCCGGCTCCAGCGCCTTGTACAGCTCGAAGAAGTGCTTGATCTGCTCCAGCGTGATCGCCGGCAGGTCCTGGTAGGACTTCACGTCGCGGTACAGCGGGGTCAGCTTGTCGGTGGGCACCGCGATGATCTTGGCGTCGTCGCCGCCTTCGTCGGACATCTGCAACACGCCGACCGGGCGGCAGGGGATGATCGCGCCGTGCACGATAGGGAAGGGGGTGACCACCAGCACGTCCACCGGATCGCCGTCGTCTGCAATGGTCTCGGGAATGAAGCCGTAGTTGGCCGGATAGCGCATCAGCGAACCGATGAAGCGATCCACCACCAGCACGCCGGCATCCTTGTCGACCTCGTATTTGACCGGGTCGGCGTGTTTCGGGATCTCAACGATGACGTTGCATTCTTGCGGCAGCTTGTTGCCGGGACGGACGTTTAACAGACTCATGCTACTTCCTCAGGATGGGTGAAATTAAGAATCCGCAATTATAAACGATGCAGGAAGATGCCGCTAAGCGGCGTAGAGGATTAGAATGCTCCGACCCACTACAAGGAGACGATGTTATGGCTATGCAGAACAAATTGGTCGGCAAGATGGTCATCGGGCAATCCGGCGGCCCCACCGCGGTGATCAACCAGTCGCTGGTCGGCGCGGTGCTGGCGGCGCGGAAGCAGCCGAACATCACCGGCATCCTGGGCGCGCGCCACGGCATCGCCGGGATCATGAAGGAGGACTTCGTCGACCTGACCGCGCAAAGCGTCGAGCAACTGGAACTGGTCGCCACGACGCCGGCGGCGGCGCTGGGTTCGGTGCGCCTGAAGCCCGGTCGCGCAGAATGCGAAAAGGTGTTCGATGTGTTTCGCAAGAACGACGTGCGCTACTTCTTCTATATCGGCGGCAACGACTCCGCCGAGACCGCGCACATCATCGCCGAGATGGCGAAAGAGGCGAATTACGATTTCTGCACGGTTCATATTCCCAAGACTATCGATAACGACCTGAAGGTCACCGACCACTGCCCCGGCTTCGCGTCCGCTGCGCGCTTCGTAGCACTCGCCTTCATGGGCGATGATCGCGACAACCGCGCATTGCAGGGCATCAAGGTCAACGTGGTGATGGGGCGCAGCGCCGGATTTCTGACTGCCGCATCCGCCTTGGCGCGTCAGGCCGAAAGCGACGGCCCGCACCTGATCTACCTGCCGGAGCGCGTGTTCGATGTCGAGCAATTCAAACAGGACGTACGCGACGCGGTGGCGAAATATGGCCGCTGCGTGATCGCCGCGTCCGAAGGTATCTCCGACAAGGACGGCAATCCTATCTCGACCAGCGGCGAAAAAGATTCCCACGGCAACGTTCAGCTGTCCGGTTCAGGCGCGCTGGGCGATACGCTGGCGGCGCTGGTGAAGGAGGCGTTCGCCGGACAGAAAGTGCGCGTGCGCGCCGATACCTTCGGCTATCTGCAGCGCTCGTTCCCGACCATCGTCTCGGAGATCGACGCGCAAGAGGCAAGAGCAGTGGGCGACTATGCGGTGAACCATGCGACCGGCACCGGACAGCCCGGCTCGGTCGCGATCCGTCGCCTGAGCAGCAAGCCGTACTCCAGTGAGTGTTTCATCACGCCGTTGTCTTCGGTGGCGCGCGAGGCGACACATATGAAGGACGAATACATCAACGCGGCCGGCAACGATGTGACGCAGGCGTGGATCGACTATGTCGCGCCGCTGGTGGGTGAGCTGCCGAAGATGGGACGTTTATAAAAACAATCGGCCGGGTTTGATTCCGGCCAGCCCCTTAACAAAAAACAGTTTTTTCCGCAGATTACACAGATTACGCGAGATTATGTGTCCGGTTGCTAGGCGCTTGCGGTTATAAAAATCTGCGTGAATCGGTGTAATCTGCGGACAACTGTTCTTGAACTATTCCTTAACCCAGGCCTGCGCCTCGTCGTAGTCGGCGAACACCTGGATGTCGGCGTCGACGAACAGGCGCGATACCCAAGCCTGCCAGGTGAGCCATTGGTCGTTGGTGACGACGGCGATTTTGTTGAAGTCGTGGTTGTGTTCGCGACTGAAAAATTTGATCTCTTCCCAGGCGACGTCGACGGTGTAGTCGACCATGCCGCGCAGGTCGAACAGCAGGTTCAGTTCCCCGGGCGATTTAAGTTTGTACAGCGATTGCTCTTCGAAGGTTTTGAAGTCGGCGAGGGTGAATTCGCCGATGACGGCGGCGTTGACGAGGTTGTCGGTCTGTTCGATGGTGATCATGTTTTTCTTCCGATTAATACCTTGGCGGTTAATGCTTGGGTGACAGGCGCAAGCTTAGCACACCGCTGGCGACGATGAACGCCATACCCAGCCAACTGCTGGCGGTCAGCACCTCGTCCCACAACAGCATGCCGAACAGGCTGGCGAATATGATGGTGCTGTAGGCCATGCTGCCGACCACCAGCGTCTTGCCGACGCGGTAGGCGTGGGTCATCGCGAGTTGCGCGAGTGTGGCCGTAGCGCCCAGACCCAGCAGGATAGCGAAGCCTCGCGGCGTGATCGCATGCACCTCGCCGAACAGCAACATCCATGCGCCGCTGCACAGCGAGGCGATCAGGCTGAAGTGGAATACCACGCGCGTCGCCGGTTCGCCCATCATGCCGAGCTGCTTGACGTTCAGGTAGGCGACGCCGGCGAGGAAGCCGGAGATCAGGCCGAGCAGGCCGGTAGTCAACTGGTCGCGTTCCAGCGTCGGGTGCAGCAACAGCACCACGCCGCAGAAACCGAGCGCGATTGCGATGGTTAGCGGCAGATGAAACTTGTCCTTGAACACCAGCATCGTCAGTATCGTCAGGAATAATGGCGCGGTGTAGTTCAGCGTGATCGCGGTCGCCAGCGGCAGCGCGGTGATGCAGTAGAAGAACAGCGCCAATGCGACCGTGCCGGAAAGGCCGCGCCACAGGTGCGGCCGCCAGTGCCGGGTCGCGATGCTCACCTGCTGGTGGCGCAGGATCGCATACACCAGCAGCAGGCCGAAGAACGAGCGGTAGAACACCAGTTCGACATGGGTGAAATGCGCCGCCCCCAGCTTGACGAACACGCCCATGCAGGCGAACAGAAGTCCGGCTGCCAGCATCCATAACGAACCCATGTTCTTTGTCATTCCGGCGAAAGCCGGAATCCAGTGGTTTTATTCAACATGCTTCTGGTTTTGTCCCGCTACGCGGGATTGTTTATTTGGGCTGGATTCCGGCCTTCGCCGGAATGACGATCAGAGGTGCGGGGCGAGGTTGCGCCGCAGGTACTCGTGGAAGTGCAGCATGCCGTCCTCGGTCGGCGACTGGTACGGGCCGTGCTCCTCGACGCCCTGCTGGTACAGCGCCTTGCGGCCCTGATGCATGCGCACGCAGATCACGTCGTCTTCGACCGCCGTTTCGTTATAGGCCTTCTGCTCGGCCTCGACGTATTCGCGCTCGAACATCGCGATCTCTTCGAGGTAGTAGAACTCCACCACGTTGGTGCAGGCCTCGGGGCCGCGCGGGATCAGGGTGCTGATGACCAGCGTGCCCGGATACCACTCGACGGTGATGTTAGGGTAGTAGGTCAGCCAGATCGCGCCGTACTTCGGCAGCTTGTCGCCGTAGTAGCGCAGCACCTGCTCCTGCCACTTGCCGTAAACATCGCTGCCGACCTTGCGCAGCGCATTGCTGATACCTACGGTCTGCACGCTGTACTGTTCGCCGAACTGCCATTGCAGCTGGTCGCAATCGACGAAGTTGCCGAGGCCGGGGTGGAACGGCACGACGTGGTAGTCCTCCAGATACACCTCGATGAAGGTCTTCCAGTTGAAGGCGTATTCGTCCACCTGGATGCGGTCCAGCATGTAGCCGGAGAAATCCAGATCCTTCATCACGCCCATGTGGGCGAGGTCCTTGGCGATGTCACGCTTGCCCGCGAACAGCAGACCATTCCAGTTTTGCAGCGGCGTCTTGTTCAGGTGCAAACAGGGATTCTCCGGGAAATGCGGTGCGCCGAGCAGTTTGCCGTCGGTTTCGTAAGTCCAGCGGTGCAGCGGGCAGGTGATGTGCTGCGCGTTGCCGCGCCCTTGCAGCATCGTGGCCTGGCGATGGCGGCAGATATTCGACAAGAGCTCCACGCCGTTCGGGTTGCGCACCAGCATCTGCGCCTCGCCGTCCAGCACGTGATAGTCGCCCAGATTGGGCACCATCAGTTCGTGTCCAACGTACTTGGGGCCTTGCTCAAACAGCACGCGCTGTTCGAGCTCCAGCATTTTTGGATCGAAATACCAGCCCATCGGTGGTTGCACCTGAGCCGGGGTGAGTTGATTTATATTGGTGATAGCGGTCATACCCACATCATCCTTGCAAATAGTGAATACGGGGCGATAAAGACCCGGGATTGTCCCCGAATTGTTTTTGCGGGGCAACCCGAATCGCCCTTTACTGATGATCTAACCGGGGTTCCTGTGGGTGATGTTGTCGAGCGGATGTTACAATTCACGCCGTTTTTGAGCGGCAACACAACACAAAGGATAGTCATGAGTTTGAAATGCGGTATCGTCGGTCTGCCCAATGTAGGCAAGTCCACTCTGTTCAATGCGCTGACCAAGGCGGGCATCGCGGCTGAGAATTATCCCTTCTGCACCATCGAGCCCAACGTCGGCATCGTCGAAGTGCCGGACACCCGCATGGACGAGCTGGCGAAGATCGTCAAGCCGCAGCGCATGCAGTATGCCATCGTCGAGTTCGTCGATATCGCCGGCCTGGTCGCGGGCGCATCCAAGGGCGAAGGCTTGGGCAACCAGTTCCTCGCCAACATTCGCGAGACCGACGCCATCGTGAACGTGGTGCGCTGTTTTGACGACGAGAACGTGGTGCATGTGGCGGGCAAGGTCGATCCGCTGTCCGACATCGAAGTCATCCTCACCGAACTGGCGCTGGCCGACATGGCGGTCGTGGAACGCACCATCCAGCGCGACGGCAAGAAGGCCAAGTCCGGTGACAAGGATGCGCAAAAGCTGGTTGCTGTGCTGGAAAAGCTGCTGCCGCACCTGAACGAAGGCAAGCCTGCGCGCACCTTCGGCTTGAACGACGACGACATACAACTGATCAAGCCGCTGTGCCTGCTGACGATCAAGCCGGCGATGTATGTCGGCAACGTGCTGGAAGACGGCTTCGAGAACAATCCGCACCTGGACCGTCTGCGCGAACATGCCGCGAAGGAGGGTGCTCCGGTGGTGGCGCTCTGTGCCAAGATCGAGCAGGAACTGGCCGACCTCGACGATGCCGACAAGCAGGAATTTCTCGCCGATCTCGGCCTGGACGAACCCGGACTGAATCGCCTGATCCGCACCGGCTACGAATTGCTCGGCCTGCAGACCTACTTCACCGCAGGCGTGAAGGAAGTGCGCGCCTGGACCATCCATAAGGGCGATACTGCACCGCAGGCGGCCGGCGTGATCCACACCGATTTCGAGAAGGGCTTCATCCGCGCGCAGACTATTTCTTACGCAGACTTCATCGCCTGCGGCGGCGAGGCTGGCGCGAAGGAAAAGGGCAAGATGCGCGTCGAGGGCAAGGACTATGTCGTGCAGGACGGCGACGTGATGAATTTCCTGTTCAACGTCTAAATCATTAACGTCTGGCCGCACAGCGCGGCAGGAGGTCGGCGATGGATGGCAATGAGTTTCCGGCGGCAGATGAGATAAATGCCTTGTTCGCCAACGAAGATGCAGGCGAGGTGTGGGGCAAGGCGGAGGCCATCGTCCTGCGCATCAACCCGGATTTCGATTTCCCGCGGACGCGCGCAGTCTTCGACGATGTGGATGCCTTGTTCCGCGGCGACTATCCCGGTTATGCGCCGGTGCGGACGCCGTATCACAATCAGGCGCACACGCTGCATGTCTTCATGTGCGCGGTGCGGCTGATGCATGGCGTGCATGTCTCTGGAACTCCCATCAGCGACGAGGATGCCATGCTGGTGATGATGGCGGCGCTGATGCACGACATAGGCTATGCCCAGACCAGGGGGGAAGAGAGCGGCACCGGGGCGCAACACACGCCGTGCCATGTCAGTCGCGGTATAGCATTCATGCATCGTTATGTCGCCGCGCAAGGCTTTCCCGATGGCTGGGGGCAACGGCTCGAACCCCTGATCCGCAGCACCGATCCCGGCTATCCCTTTGCGCAAATATCCTTCGCGGACGAGCATGCACGCCAGCTGGGGCAGCTCGTGGCGACCGCCGATTTGGTCGGTCAGATGGCCGACCGCACCTACCTGGAAAAGCTGTTGTTCCTGTATCTGGAGTTCAAGGAAGCGAACTTCGGCAATTACCGCAATGTGCACGACATGTTGCGCCAGACCCGGCATTTCTACGAGATCACCAGGGAAAAACTCGATGGGGGGTTTCAGGGGCTATACCACAGGCTGTCCGACCACTTCCGGGAGACCATGGGCGTAGCGAACAACTACTACCTCGAATCCATCGAGAAGAACATCGAATATCTGGATGAGGTCACCCGGCACGAGGAGGCCGAGCATCTGGAGATGCTGAAGCGCGCCGGCATCGCGGACAAGGCGAAGACCATGCTCGGCTTCCAGTCCTAGAGCTGGTCGCTCAGTCTTTTTCCAGCCAGTCCAATAAGTACGCCCATTGCTCCAGCTCGCGCTCGGCGAGATAGGGCGGCAGGTCGAACAGGGATTTCCCTTCGAAGGCGGCGTTTACATACACCTGCGTCTCGCGCAGGTAGGCGAGTATCGGCAGGTCCAGCGTGGACAGGAAGTGCTCCAGCGCCTGTGCGGCGCGGGTGCGGGCATCCATGCGCATGCCGACCACGCCGATATGGTGCTTGCCCTTGCGGGAGGCCTTTTCTTCGCCGAGCTGTTGCAGGAAATCGCGGCTGGCCGAGAGGTCGAACAGCGAGGGTGCGACCGGCACGACGACCTTGTGCGCCAGCTTGAGCGCGTAGGCCAGGTTCTTGCCGTGCAGCCCGGCGGGGGAGTCGATCACCAGCCAGTCGTTTTCCTGACCATGCTTTTTCTTTTCGTCTAGCGTGCGTATCGGTGGCAGGTTTTCCGGGCGCATCGACAGCCACAGCGCCGAGGATTGCTGGCGGTCGAGGTCCAGCATCGCGACGCGCTGGCCTCGGTTCGCCAGATAGCCGGCGATGTTCACCGACAGCGTACTCTTGCCACTGCCGCCTTTGGGATTCGCAATCAGAATCGTCTTCATTTCACGCTTTCCTTTCCCTGAATGTTGGCCGCGCTTGTCCTAGCGTCTTTTGCCCAGCAGCGACCCTAGCACGCCGCGGATGATCTGTCGTCCGACTTCCGAACCTATCGCGCGCGCGGCGCTCTTGGCCAACGCTTCTGCGGTACTTTCGCGGCGGCTGCCTCCGCCCAGCACGCTACCCAGCATGCCGCCCAGTCCGGCGGCGGGCGCTTGGGCGGGCTGAGCTTCGGCCTGCTTCTCGGCGGCGCGGCCCTTGAGGATTTCGTAAGCGGATTCGCGATCCATCGCCTTCTCGTAGTGTCCGGCGAGCAGCGAGCCGGCGATGATCGCCTTGCGTTCCGCATCGACGATCGGGCCGATCTGCGCCTGCGGCGGCACGACCAAGGCGCGCTCGACGATGCCGGGCCGGCCATGTTCATCCAGACAGGAGACCAGTGCCTCGCCGACGCCGAGTTCGGTGATGACTGAGGCTTCGTCGAGTTCCGGATTGTCGCGCATCGTTTCGGCTGCGGCCTTCACCGCCTTCTGGTCGCGCGGGCTGAAGGCGCGCAGCGCGTGCTGCACACGGTTGCCCAGTTGACCCAGCACCTTGTCCGGCACGTCTGCGGGATTCTGCGTGACGAAATAAACACCCACGCCCTTGGAACGAATCAGGCGCACGACCTGTTCGATCTTGTCGAGCAGCACCGCGGGCGCGTCGTTGAACAGCAGGTGCGCTTCGTCGAAGAAGAACACCATTTTCGGCTTAGCGAGGTCGCCCGCCTCCGGCAAGTTCTCGAACAGCTCGGCCAGCAGCCACAGCAGCATGGTCGAATATACCTTGGGCGAGGTCATCAGCCGGTCGGCGGCGAGGATATTGATCGTGCCGCAGCCGTTGCTGTCGGTCTGCATCAGGTCATCGATGTTCAGCATCGGTTCGCCGAACAGTTTGTCGCCGCCCTGCGTCTCGATCTGCAACAGGCCGCGCTGGATCGCGCCTATGCTGGCGGTAGAGATGTTGCCGTATTCGGTGGTGAATTCGGAAGAATTCTCGCCTACATGCTGCACCATTGCGCGCAGGTCTTTCAGGTCGAGCAACAGCAGGCCCATGTCGTCGGCGATCTTGAACACCAGCGCCATCACACCCTGTTGTACTTCGTTCAGGTTCAGCATGCGTCCGAGCAGCAGCGGCCCCATGTCGGAGACGGTGGCGCGCAGCGGATGGCCCATCGTCCCGAACACGTCCCAGAATGTCACCGGATAGCTGCGGTGTTCGAAGTCGTCCAACCCGAGTTGTTCGATGCGCGCCGCCACCTTGGCGTTGCCGCCGCCCGCCTTGCTCATGCCGGACAGGTCGCCCTTGATGTCGGACAGGAACACCGGCACGCCGATACGGCTGAAGGATTCGGCGAGGCTTTGCAGCGTGACGGTCTTGCCGGTGCCGGTCGCACCGGTGATCAGTCCGTGGCGGTTGGCCATTTGAGGAAGCAGGTGGAGTTCGTGTTCGTCGTTCTTGGCAATCAGCAGCGGTTCGGTCATGTCGTATTCCAAATGGCGTGTTATTGGGCTATCGGGGCGAAAATGATACCATCGCGCAGTTATTTTCAGGTTCACGGAGCAAGGATATGGCAGGACACAGCAAATGGGCGAACATCCAGCACCGCAAGGGCAAGCAGGATGCGAAGCGGGGCAAGATATTCACGCGGCTGATCAAGGAGATCACCGTCGCGGCGCGCATGGGCGGCGGCGACC